>Ga0082212_10000192_pt1 | contig 90773 bp, 75 predicted proteins | sample TergutNt197P3_FD_71548 | JGI IMG/M metagenome (GOLD analysis project Ga0082212, IMG submission 71548) | Neocapritermes taracua P3 segment gut microbial communities from Petit-Saut dam, French Guiana - Nt197 P3 | ecosystem: Host-associated > Arthropoda: Insects > Digestive system > Gut ...
TGGTTGAGTGTGACCAATGGAGGTTCTTCCTGCTCGAAGGGCGATCTTGGGGAGCTGGGTGGTCTTGCCCGAACCAGTTTCGCCGGCGACCACGATGACTTGGTGGGTACGCAGGAGGTTCTCGATCTCATCGGCGTGGGCGGAGATGGGGAGAGTGAAATCCACTGTTAAGTCGAGACTCGTCACTGTGGACCTCTGGATTCTGGATTCTGCGACTTCGCGCAGAAAGACGGGGTGGGTGAGCGGGAAGACCCGGTGGGTGAGCCAAAAGACCCGGTGGGCGAGTCGAAAGACCCGGTGGGTGAGTCGAAAGACCCGGTGGGTGAGTCGAAAGACCCGGTGGGTGAGTCGAAAGACCTGAGTTGGTGTACAGACACTCCAGGTTGGTAAGCAGAATGACGGGGAAGAGTTTGCGCAGAATGCCAACCAATTCCGTCTCCCTGCGCGAAGTCGCAGGGTCCAAGATTCATACCCGTATTCTACTGGAGCGGCTGACGGATTCTGCGACTCGCAGGGTCCAGACTACCCAGTTGTTCGAATGTAGTATCTGGATTCTGCGACTTCGCACAGAAAGACAGGGCAGGGTAAGCGTGGCCTGACGGGGAAGAGTTTGCGCAGAATGCCAACCAATTCCGTCTCCCTGCGCGAAGTCGCAGGGTCCATGATTCATACCCGTATTCTACTGGAGTGGCTGACGGATTCTGCGACTCGCAGGGTCCAGACTACCCAGTTGTTCGAATGTAGTATCTGGATTCTGCGACTTCGCGCAGAAAGACAGGGCAGGGTAAGCGCGGCCTGACGGGGAAGAACCTACTTGTGTGGGTTACCTGGTGATACGAATTCTGGAATAACCCAGTGCTAGACCAGCGCCCACCAAGCCCATGGCAGCCAAGGCGCTCAAGGGGATAGAGGATGTCGAACCATCATCACTGACGTAGGTTTTACCTAGGACACCTGGCATACCGGCTGATAACCCCGCCATGGCAGCGGTCACGTGAGCTGTTGCCATCGCTGACACAACACAAAACAGTAGAACCTTGCGTACGATTGCCTTACTCATGACGAATATCCATCCTGGCGCACCCCTATTCCACCCCCCATTGGATGAATATATAGTGCAACAAGTATTCCCTCATATCTTTAAACAGCAATACCTCAAAGATCAAACTGTTTCCACATTTTAATCTCACTAGTTGGCACTACTAGATTGGGGAAAGGGTATGAACACTGGACAAGCTCCAGCGAGTACGATCACCCTGCAGCTACTGAGCAGAGAAACAGCCCCTGTCGTATGCTGGAGGTATGGCTTTCTTCTCACGCAAACCCGCGTACGAACTCGACGAAACTATTGAACTCTCGCTGCCCCCACGCAAGATCTCTGAATCCTGGTCCCTGGCAGAGCACACCACCATTCGTACTGGTGGGAAAGCTCGTGTCTTTCAAGTTGCGGAAGACATAGCAACCATGATCTCTGTGACCAGAGGCTGCGACTTTGATGGAACCGATCTCTTGATACTCTCTGGTGGCTCCAACACTCTGATAAGCGATGAAGGGTTCCCCGGAATGGTGATGCTTGTTGCTGCCCAAGGTGCCCGCGCGGTGGTCACCTATGGTGAACTGGTTCTGGAGGTAAATGCCGGTGTCGTCTTGGACACCCTGATTGCTGAGACAGTCAAACGTGGGTGGCGTGGTTTGGAGATGCTCTCTGGTATTCCTGGCCTGGTGGGGGCTGCACCCATCCAGAACATTGGCGCCTATGGGGCTGAGATTGCCACCGCGATTCGCAATGTTGTTGTCTATGACCGCCAGGCTAGGGAAGTCACGGTCCTCGAAACAGATCAATGCCAGTTCGGCTATCGTACCTCCATTTTCAAGCAGAATCCCGACCGCTATGTCATCTTGCGCGTGGACCTGGGTGTGGGGCTTGACCGGAACTCCAAGCCAGTCACCTACGCAGAGCTAGCCCAGGCGCTCAAGATCAATATCGGTGAGGAAGCTCCACTGAAGAAGGTACGCCACGAGGTTCTCAAACTGCGCCAATCCAAGGGTATGGTTCTCGATTCGAAGGACCATGACACCTGGAGTGCAGGAAGCTTCTTCACCAATCCTTTCATTGATGACCCGACAGCTAACGCCCTACCCGAGGATGCTCCCCGCTTCGACCAAGGCGATGGTGCGTACAAGACTTCGGCTGCTTGGTTAATCGAGCATGCCGGGTTCCCCAAGGGGTACGGTGGGGGTCCAGCGACCCTCTCCACCAAACACGTACTCGCCTTGACGAATCGCGGAACAGCCACCACCAGTGACATCATCACGTTGGCCCGCGAAATCCAGCAAGGTGTTCGCGACAGATTTGGGATTACTCTGAGTCCTGAACCAACGCTGGTGGGTGTGACATGGTGAGACCTGTCTGTCGAAAAGCACGCGACCACACTTTGCGCCGCTGAGCAAGATCAAAACATGAGGATCGCGGATGGAGCCATGCGCCTCGTCCAGGAGCAGTACGCGAGTTAATGATGTGAGCCCCATCGACTGCCAGGCGAGTCATCTCTGTTTGAGGACTGCGTGCACGACACCCAACACAGGTGCGGATGGGGACAGCCATCCTCAGACCTCATCCTCGTCACCGGCAGCAGTATCGGGGCGAACATCAATCTTCCAGCCTGTGAGTTTCACAGCAAGCCGAGCATTTTGCCCATCACGACCTATCGCGAGACTCAACTGATAATCGGGGACGATGGCACGGGCTTTACGCCCAGTCAGATCCACGATAGTCACCGATGACACTCGCGCTGGTGAAAGAGCCTCAGCGATGAACTGCGCTGGATCATGAGACCACAACACGATGTCGATCTTTTCACCATTCAATTCGTTCATCACCGCTCGTACCCTCGAACCCATCGGGCCGATAAAAGTCCCCTTCGCGGAGACCTCACCTGAGCGAGACAAAACAGCAATCTTGGTCCGGTGCCCAGCTTCGCGGGCAATCTCCCTGATCTCCACCAGGCCTTCAGCGATCTCGGGGACCTCCGAGCGGAAGAGTTTCTCCACCAGGCCAGGGTGGGTCCGTGACACGACGACCTGCGGGCCACGCAATTCCTTGCGAACAGCCACCACATAGACCCGCAACTTCATGCCGTGCTCATAATTCTCTGTGGGCACCTGCTCCGCCTGGGGCATGATGGCCTCCACCGAACCAAGATCCACCCGTACTGTGCGAGAATCCTTGTCCTGCTGGATGGTGCCCATGACGATGTCACCCTCTTTAGCCAGGAAGTGACCATACTTCTGCTCATCCTCGGCTTCGCGGATATGGCTCATCATGATCTGGCGTGCTGTGGCTGCTGCCACCCGAGAAAAATCATCGGGGGTGGCATCCACTTCACCGATCTTCTCGTCGTTTTCGTCGAGTTCGGGCACCCACACTGCCACCTTGCCTGAGCGACGATCCAAGGAAACTCGACCACCAGGACTGTGGTGGGGTATCTTTTCGTACGCGTGCAACAGAGCCTCCTCCAGGGCGGAGATCATCACCTCAACCTTGATTCCACGATCTTGTTCTAATTGCCTCAACACACTCATGTCGATGTCCATGGCTACTCCTTTTTCTCGTGGTCCGAGGTCATCTCCACCTGAATGATGGCCTTTTTAATATGGGCGTACGCAAGTTGCTGACCACCGTCAAGAGTGACATCCAGGTCGCTAGCTTCGATAATGCGACTGATGGTGGTGGAACCGGCAATGTCGGTGATCTTCACCAGTCGTGATATGTTGCGGCGCCAATGGTGTGGTTTGGTCAACGGCGCATCCACACCACGGGTGCCAACTTCGAGAACATAGGCCGTATTGCCCATGATGTCGCTGTCGTCGAGGGCTTCAGAGATCGCCCGCGACACCTGGGCCACCTCATCAAGATTAAGACCGTGCCCCGAGACGCCATCACCATCCACAGTGATCCGCACCACCGAACGTGAACCGGCTTTTGTCGTCTTGAGTTCTTCCAAGTCGATCCCCTGGCGTTCTAAGACCGACTCAACCAAGTCGCGTAATGGACTCATCAGCGGTCTCCTTCTTCGATTGTGCGGTTCATTTGTACCCGAGGGGACTCCTACTCTACCGAACTCCACCAGTTTTGGGTACGGCCGTGTGTGACACTGGGGACAGGCACCACCAGGCTCGGTGAATTGCGCGACAAATGGGGACGGTACTGTTTTGTCACATCCCCATGCTCACCGTGAATTGTGTACGCTTTTCCTATGCGTAAATGGATGGGTCTGATGGTGATCCTTGGGCTGCTTAGTGTGGGGGGGTGCGCTTTTTCGGATCCTCGAATCTCGGGGACACCGCCGACACCACCGGTGGAGCCAGAGTTCATTGAGAATGTCGCCACCTCCACCCAAGAGCTACAAACAACCTGGGCGACAGTGGCTGGTTTAGCCAAACTGGACCCCGATCAGCCCAAGTGGGCCACCATGGCTGAGACACTGGAAGCACTATGGATCGTTGTGGTGGGTCCCGACCCGGTCAATCGAATTCCTGCCTTCAATGCCGACATTGGGGAACCTGCCACCTTCGCGACTGTGGAGGAGGCCACCAAGGACGCCGAAGAAGCACTCACTTCTTCTCGCGATGTTCACCGGGAAATGGGGAAAACCTCATCTGGAATGGATGCACTGCTGTGGGGAAGCATTGCCGCCAGTTGCGCCCAGATGCTCCAAGGGCTCACTGGTTCCTACCAGAATCCTGTCGTCGCCAATCAGCAGATCACTGTCACGATCACCGACGAGGAAAGTGCTCTGAAAGACCTCATCATCAGCTACGACGAGGCCATTTTTGCCTTGCGTACCTCCCAAGGATTCTCTAGTTGGGATATCGCAGGAAAGCTCGCCCCCATGGCGACCTCGCTGGACCGGCAAATGTCTCGCCTGATGCTCATCGCCGACGAACGGGATATCCAGGTTGAAGCGGTGGCTATCTATGATCTTCCAGCAGGGCGTGACGACCAGGCAGCGATGGTTCTGCTTCGCGCATCACAAGCCTCAGTGGTGGACAGTGCAGCGGTGTGGCTCGCTTCAGCTGACAGTGGAGAGGACGCCACTAATTTTCTGATCTCTGCGTCCACGGTGGGGTTGTCCTTGGGTGTTGGTACGGCACAGTGGCCCGGTTTCCCTGACACCACCTAGGCACGCACCTCCCCAAGAATTTCTTCGACAGCCCTGGCGACTTCTACGTTTCGGTTGGTTCCAGCAGTACGGTCGCGTACCTCCACTACCCCATCAGCCAAACCGCGTCCCACCACCACACAGGTGGGGAACCCGATTAACTCAGAGTCAGCGAATTTCACCCCAGGAGAAACACTGCGATCATCAAGGACAACATCGAGACCGGCCTCATCGAGTTCCTGAGCCAAAGTGGAGGCAGCTTCAACTAGTTCCTCGCCTTTGCCGGCAATGATAATGACCACATCGTACGGCGCAAGGTTGCGTGGCCACGCCAACCCCTTGTCGTCGCAGGTGGCCTCAGCCACCATCGCCACAGCGCGTGTCACCCCGAAACCATAGGACCCCATGGTGACGGTGACGAGTTTGCCGTTCTCATCCAAAACCTGCAAACCCAGTGCCTCAGCATATTTCTGCCCGAGTTGGAAGATGTGGCCCATCTCGACACCGCGAGCAATACTGAGCGGGCCAGACCCATCACCAGCCAGATCACCTTCACGAATTTCAGCAACATCCATCACACCATCGGAGGTAAAGTCACGTCCCGCAACAAGGTTCATCACATGGAAGTCTTTCTCATTAGCCCCCGTGATCCAGGAACTACCTTCCACCACGCGAGGATCAGTCCGATATTCCAGCTTCCCACTCAGTATTTGGGTGGAATCCTTCACTGGACCAATATAACCTTTGACCAGCTGGGGGTAGGCCTCAAAATCGTCATCATTGAATGGTTCAGCAACGTCAGGGCTGAGAGCTGCTTCCAGGCGTTTCTCGTCGATCTCACGGTCCCCAGGCACCCCGATCATCAGCGGAGTACGCTCACCTTCAGGGCTCACGCGCATATAGACCACATTCTTCAGCGTGTCAGAGGCGGTCCACGGCTCACCCTCGCGTGAATGGGCAGTGTTCAGAAAACTCACCAGCAGGTCAATAGTCGCTGTCCCTGGGGTAGCGATGGTCTCGGCGGGTGGAATCTGGGAGTAGTCCTGTGCTGGTGGTGCCGCTATCGATGCGGCCTCCACATTAGCTGCGTACCCTCCAGGTGAGCGTACGAAATCATCCTCGCCATTCTCGCTGATCGCCAGGAATTCTTCCGAACGGGAACCGCCCATGGCCCCCGACATGGCTTGGACAATGACGTACTCCAAACCCAAGCGTTCCATGATCTTTTGGTAACACACACGGTGTTTGTCATAGGCGACCTGGAGACCCTCGGTAGTGGCATCAAAACTGTAGGAGTCTTTCATCGTGAATTCGCGCCCGCGCAGGATTCCGGCCCTCGGTCTCGCCTCGTCGCGATACTTGGTTTGCACCTGATAGAGGATGACGGGAAGATCCTTGTACGAGGAGTAGAGGTCTTTGACCATGAGGGTGAACATCTCCTCATGGGTGGGCCCCAACAACATGTCGGTTCCCTTGCGGTCCTTCAACCGAAACAGGTTCGGCCCGTACTCGGTCCAACGATTCGTCAACTCATAGGGTTCGCGTGGCAGTAGGGCAGGGAAGTGAACCTCTTGGGCTCCGATAGCCTCCACCTCTTCGCGTACGATTGCCTCCACCTTGGCGAGCACCTTCAACCCCAGTGGCAACCATGAGTAGATCCCCGGGGCAGCACGGCGGATATACCCCGCCCGGGTCAACCACCGGTGACTGGGCACCTCCGCATCAGCAGGGTCCTCTCGCAAGGTCCGAACAAACAACTCGGACATTAGGGTGTACGTCATGATCTTACTCCTCTACTTGGCGCGCACTAGTCTATCTGGAGGCTGTCGAGACTGGTGGACCCTGCGACGGAGCCTGTGCTGCGGAGCGCGCCAGCGCGACTCGCAGTGCGCAGGGAGACGGGGTGGGGAGTTAGTACATGATGGTGGCGTACTCGCCTACTTCGACGAAACCGACACCGAGGTAGGAGCCCACGGCGGGGGTGTTATGGGCATTGACATAGAGACTCACGGTGGATACCCGCTCTAGACATTGGGCAACCACTGAAGCAATATAGGGTTTCGCTAAACCGAGACCTCGATATTCTGGGGCCAGCCACACTCCAGAGATCTGGCACACCGACCCAGAAATCGCCACCACATCGGCTTTAAACACCACCTGGTCGCCCTCCATCACCGCGAAGGCACGCTGACCCATCATCAATTTGGCAACATGGTCACGGTAGGACCCTTGGGGATCGGGGGGAGCCACCCCCACTTCCTCGGTGTACATTAACAACGAAGCATCCAGGTAGGAATCAATGAAACTAGTCCCCAGTGGTTGAACATCACGATCAGGATGAACCAGAGGATAACCGGTCATCGCCATCACAATCTGTTGATGACGCACATCACGTGGGGCAGCCCATTGAGTGAAACTGAGTTCGCTGAGTCTCCTCCACAAACCCATTGCTTCGCCGCGTACGCCTAGTATTGTTTGGCAGGTTCGTTGCTCAATATGGCGGGCAAAGAAATCCAAGGCATCCAGGGTCGCATTCACCGGTTGCAGGGTTGAACCCACACTCAAAGCAGACACCAGGTGGTCGCCGTGAAAGAAACCGAGAAGCTGCGCACCTGATTTTCCCGGATCAAAACCATGGGTGTCGAGTCGCGCCGAGACCACGATGTTCTCGATGGGGCGCAAGGCCAGTAGACGGCGAAGCTCAGGTTCGTCGCTGTGGTCGAGTTCCCGAAGTTCACTACTCACTGGGACCCATCTCATCGGCGACGCGATGGGCGTGAGCCACCAGGGATGAAAGGATGTCAGCCTCGGGTACGGTTTCGATCACTTCCCCACGTACGAAAATCTGACCTTTCCCATTACCTGAGGCGACACCAATATCAGCCTCCCTGGCTTCACCTGGCCCATTGACGATGCAACCCATGACAGCAACACGCAGGGGTGCGGTGAAATCTTTGAGCTCTGCGGTGACTTGTTCTGCTAGGGAATAGACGTCAACCTGGCAGCGTCCACAGGTGGGGCAGGAGATAATTTCTAGGGTACGCGGGCGCAGGTGGAGGGACTCCAGGAGTCGTGAACCAACCTTGACCTCTTCCACTGGTGGGGCCGACAGGGACACTCGAATCGTGTCCCCAATACCCTCAGCTAAGAGGATCGAGAACCCGGCACAGGATTTCACTGTCCCCTGCTGGAGGGGACCAGCTTCGGTTACACCCAGATGCAGAGGATAGTCACACCGCTGGGAGAGCAACCGATAGGCCTCGACCATGGTCACCACATCGTGGTGTTTGACCGAGATCCCGAAATCATAGAAACCCACTTCTTCGAAGAGCCTGGCTTCATTGAGAGCGGATTCCACTAAGGCTTCGGGGGTTGCTCGACCATATTTCTCCATGACACGATCATCAAGGGAACCAGCATTGATCCCTATACGTAGTGCCGTACCATGGGCGGATGCAGCGCTGGCGATCTCGGAGATCTGGTCGTCGAAGGCTTTGATGTTTCCAGGGTTAACCCGCACCCCTGCGCATCCTGCCTCGATGGCAGCAAAGACATACCGGGGCTGAAAATGAATATCAGCCACCACAGGAATAGGCGACTTGGCAGCGATCGCGCCCAGGGCATCAGCATCCTCTTGGCGTGGGCAGGCTACGCGGACAATATCGCATCCAGCGGCCACTACTTCCGCGATCTGCCCTAGGGTGGCATCGATGTCATGGGTGGGAGTGGTGGTCATGGTCTGAACAGTGATGGGCGCGTCCCCACCGACATACACCGAACCAAGTTTGACTTTGCGGGTCTTCTTGCGTGGAGCAAGAGGGGTAGTATCCTCACTCATGGTTCTTCCTTAGAGTATAGAAACTGGTGAAATGATGTCGGCCAGAATCAGGATGATTCCAATGAGGACCAACATTCCTCCCACCACATAGGTCACCGGGAGCAGCATCGCTGTGTCAGCGGGTCCTGGGTCTTCTTTGCCTCGTAGTTTCCGCAATCGACGTCGGAACCATTCATAGATCCCCGCAGCGACCTGTCCCCCATCGAAGGGTGGAAGTGGTACGAGGTTGATGAGTCCCACGAAGAGGTTCACGGAGGCGAGCAGTTGAACATAGAAGGCAACTCTTGCGCCAGCCGGAGCATCAGCTGAGGCAACTTCGCCAGCGATCACTGAGGCACCCAGGATCGAAATAGGGCTGTCGAGGTCACGTGGCTTCCCAGTGATCATGTCGATGAGCACTCTCACCGCGGTCACCGGTAATTTGGCGATGGCTTTCACGGATTCGGTGGTGTAGAGCCACATCTGTTTGAGGGTTCCCCCTGGGCCAACTTTGACCATTTCATACCCGGCAAAGACACCCAGGAACCCGGCTTCGATTGTGGAATTGGGGTCATCAGGATCTGCCACGGTTCGAGTCATTCCCATCACTTCGGGAAGCTCGACACGAGTTCCGTCGCGCTCTACCACCAAACGTACTGGGTTGGCACCATTGGTACGGATCGCTGCGGTCACCTCCTCCCAGGTGTCGTAGGTAACACCATTGAGTTCGAGGATTTTGTCGCCCGCTTTCAAGCCCATGAGGGCTGCTGGGGTTGGTTCGCACACCTGCGTCGTGGCATCCACACAGTCAGAGACTCCTGCGATCTCCATGGATGTCTGCCGAACCCCGAAAGCCATGTTGACTCCGAGGAAGAGAATGAAGGCCAGCAGAATATTCATCATCACCCCGGAGAACATCACGATCATTCTCTGCCACAGTGGTTTCTGGTAGAAGAGCCGCCCACTGGCGACATCTGCTTCGGTAATGTCTTCCCACTCGGCTTCACGGGCAGAGTCTGCGACCCTCTTCAGCCACGTGTTTTTGCCTTCCCTCTTGGGTGGGTACATTCCTTGCATGAGTACGTAGCCCCCCAGAGGCAACATCTTCACCCCGTACTCGGTCTCACCACGTTTGGTTTTCCAAATGTTTTTTCCGAATCCGAGAAAGAACTGGAGGACCTTCACTTTAAAGAGTTTGCCGGGGATGAAATGCCCGAGTTCGTGGAGTCCCACGCTCAGCAAGATCAGGGCAAAGAAAATCAGTGCGCCAAGAATTTTGACCACGGTGTCGTTCATGAGATCCTCTCGATGGATTGGGTGGCTGCGGCTCGTGCCCAGGCGTCGGCTGCACGAATATCGTCCAGGGTGTCAGGCGGACGCTGGCTACTGGTGAACTCTGAGTGTGCTTCCACATAGTCCTCAACCACCGCTGACACCGTGTCAACGATACCGAGAAACCCAAGTTTTCTCTCGCAGAACGCGTCGACACACACCTCATTGGCCCCATTGAAGACAGCTGGAACCGTACCACCGATCTCGCCAACACGCCGGGCGAGTTCCACCGCTGGGAAGGTGATGTCATCCAGCGGTTCAAAGGTCCATGCGCTGGGATCCGACCAATCACAGGGGGAGGCGACATCGTCGAGGCGATCCGGCCAACTCAACCCCAGAGCGATCGGAATACGCATGTCGGGTGGGGAGCATTGGGCGATCGTGGAACCGTCTTGGAATTCCACCATTGAGTGAACAATTGATTGGGGATGGACAACGACCTGGATGCGATCCCAATCCACATGGAACAGCAAGGCGGCTTCCATCAGTTCAAGGCCCTTGTTGATCAAGGTAGAGGAGTTAATGGTGACCACCCGGCCCATATCCCAGGTGGGATGAGCCAGCGCATCATCGACGGTGACCTGTTCGAGTTGCGCCTTGGTGTATCCGCGGAAGGGGCCACCTGAGGCTGTCAGAATGATGCGGGACACCTCCTGATCTGTTCCTGACCTGAGGGCTTGGGCGATCGCTGAGTGTTCTGAGTCCACAGGAACAATTTGTCCCGGCACGGCTACCGAGGTGACAAGTTCGCCACCAACGACAAGCGACTCTTTGTTTGCCAGAGCTAAGGTGGATCCAGCATTCAAGGTGGCGAGTGTGGGTTCGAGCCCGGCATATCCAGTGATGGCATTGAGCACAACATGGGCACCCATCCCTGCCAACTGTGACGCCGCTTGTTCACCAGCCAGTATTGTCGGCAAAGGTATCCCTTGTTCGTCGAGAACCTCACGCAGAACATCGGCTGTATCTTGGCGCGGTACGGCGACCTGCGCAGGTCGTACAGCCCCAATGTGGTCAACCAAACGATTGATGTCACTTCCCCCCGCAGCTAGACCAACCACTCGAAAGCGATCCTTGTGGCGCAAGACCACATCTATTGCTTGGGTGCCCACCGACCCTGTGGACCCCAGTATCACAACATCTCTCACCTAATCATTGTCTCACGACCAAGGTGGGACTATGCGACCATGATGTGACCTCAAGACATGTTGTCCGACCTCGAAGCTAGACTTGATGAGACTAATTCCAATGGGGGGATATCATGTCCGACGACACACAAGACCACGAAGCACCTGAGGTCGATTCCAGCGAAGAGGAAACACCCATCCCTGAGACTGATCAACCAGGCGTACCTGAAGACACTGATCATACGCAGGATGAACCTGAACACCAGGATGAACCTGAACAAACTGAGGAGCCCGAGGTTGAATCAGATTCCCCAGACACACCCGATGAGCAGATCGATGAACCATCGCCTGACGACGAGACATCGAAGGAGAATGACTCTGAACCTGAAGAGTCTCAGTCGTCCGAGGATGAGTCCGAGGTATCTCACAATGAGTCTGACGAATCCCAGGACCCCGACAGTGAGTCTGAACTATCGGATGAACAGAAAGAAGAATCCACTGCAACAACCAATGAGCAGGAGTCTGCACCAACAGACGATGAGAAATCCGAAGAGCCCAACGACGAGCAACCGTCAACTGATGACCCACCTCAGGAACCCTCAGAAACAGAAGAGATCCTGGAGGACAAGGCGACACCAGTGGCACTTTCACCAAAGAAATGGTGGGGGAAACTCTTCAAGAAACCAGGTGGGTTGGTTAAGCGATCGCGCGTACTGATCATTGGTTTGGCGGTTGTCCTGCCCACCCTGCTCGTGGTGAGTACGGCTGTTGCCTTCCCCTATGTGGCCACCAACTATTCCACCTCACGGGTGGAGAAAGCCGCCTCACCGGATCTCGAAACAGAACCAGTGATACCTCCTGGCGCTCCCAACGCCGAGGAACCCAGCGAGCCAGCGTCTGATGATCCCACCTCATCGCAGGAACCCGACACCCAAGACTCCGAACAGCCTGAGGATCTGGTCTCTGAGCAACCTGAGGATCCAACCGCGGATGTTTCAGAGAATCCAGCCGACCAACAAGCAGTACCCACTGGTAATGTGGACCCCCTCACTGTGGGAGAAAAGCCCTACACCGACTTGGGGATTCGAACCCTTCCTCTACTGAGTGACGAAGCAAAAGCGAACTATCGCGAAAACCCCTACCAGGCCTATGACACGGCGATGAGGAAAGCTTTCGGTGATTGGTCCACCGAAGAAATGTTCTACGATTCAGTCAGTAGCTACGCGCCTGAGGAAAATGCCATCGATGGGCTCTCGATGGGCCTGGAAGACCACATCTCATATCACGTGGGAGGTCGGGAATCTGATGCCCTCGACTTTATCGGTTTGGCGCTACTTAATGGCACCACCCTCAACTATCCCAAGGCCCGCCCCGGCCCCACCAATTTCGGACTTGCCTCCGCCCGCCGAATTGAAGAGATTTACCACTCCTGCGACTCATCACTCACCCGAGCATACGCAGCTAACCTCATCGATTCGCTTGACATGGATCCGGCATCACTGAAAATGCGATGGACCAATGCCATCAACAACTGCCCCGATGACCCCACTCCTGTCATCGAATATGCTCGGAGCCGACTCAGTGCCGCCGACCAATGGGCGTACACCTTCTGGGGGAACATTTCTGCTCGACGAGACCCATGGGTGGAGCAGGCTTCCACAATCGACGATATCATCAGTGAGTTGCCCGACCTGCCGGCTACCTACGTTCTGGCTGGTGATGCCTATCGGAATCTTGTCACTATTCCGCTGCAGCCTTTTGTTGAAGCGCAACCAGTCATGCCTGACTATGTGGAAAAGCTTTACCTCCGCAAAGCCGTCGAGGCGTATGCTCGGGCAGCAGCGATGACTTCTGCGCCAGAGGTACGTGTCTCCTGGGCGGCGGCTTTGCTCGCACTCAGTGATATCGACAAAGCTCAAGAGGTTCTCAACTCTTTGAGTGCGGAAGAGCAGAAAGCCCAATCAGCGATCAATGTTCAAGCTTCGATATTCCTCAACCAAGGTGAGGCGAAAAAGGCTCAGAAGGTTCTCCTCTCGATAGCAGACACCACCCCAGCGATGGAACCTGTGATGTATCGCGGCGCCTTCACTTGTCGTACTCCGCTGACCTTTATCATGACTCATCCGGCAGGCAGTCTCATTGGGCCACCTGTGTATGGCCAATATGGTTGTCACGCCTACCAGGGACTCTATGATAATGGTGTCGTGCCCGAACATCGGATTGGGAAACTGATGTTCGGCCCCACCGACCCATTAGTCGCCGAGCGATATCCCCACGAGCAACAATTCTTTGAGGCCGAGGTCGCCCTGCTGGCCGAAGACTGGAGTGCCACCACCATTTGTGGGTCTTCCCATTCGATGCAGGGAGTCCCTGATTATCGCCAAATGCACGTACTATGTCGGGCATTTCAAGCCCAGGGCAATATTTCTCAGCTCTCGGACAAAACCATTGATATCTACCAGGATTTCTACCGCTGGTATGGATTCTATGATGAGGCTAAAATAATCGCCGAACAGTGGATTGAGCAAAGCCCCAAGACACCAGAAGCCTACGACCGGTACGCAGAGATACTCCTGCTGTTGGGTGACTATCCAGCCTCAGCCCAAGCCTCTGAAAACGCAATCGATCTTTACCACTCACCGAAGGTTTGTCAGAGTTTCTACGATTGGAGTGACAGCTGTGTCACCACAGGACCAGGGTGGGCCATGGTACGCCAAGCCCAAGCCCAGCGACTTGCCGGGAAACCAGACAACGCTAGTGAGCTTCTCGATGGCGCCAAGACGGCTCATGAGTCCTTCTACAATCGGCTCGATTTCAACACCCACGGTTGGGCGGACTCCCCCGATCCCAAGCAATTGCGAAGCACCTATCTCACTGTGCTCTCGTCCTATATTTCACAAGAAAGGGGCCTGCTCGCAACTCATAGCGGTGAGTACGAAGATGCCCTGCCGCTTCTTAAAGAATCCATTGAATTGCGACACAAGGTCACCTGGTACAAGATTCCTTTTGCTCTCGATGACGGCACCACCGAGCAAGCCATCTCCGGGGCGTACCTGGCCATGGGTGAGAACAGGCAGGCGCTCACGTGGGCGCAGAAGGCACTCGACTGCGATCCGTACCATCCTGACTACCTTGTTGCCTGGGCCGATGTGAAGTCTCTGCTGATGGTCTCTACCCCTGGCGGTATTACTTCCGCTCAAGAATCATCATCCGAGGACTCCACCCAGGCTCGAATGGACATACTCAATGCTTATCGAAAGGCTCTCACCACTGACCCAACCCTGTGGAAGGCGTGGAATAACCTGGGGGTCCTCCAAGCCCAGATGGGCGATGGTGAAGCTGCGGTTGCATCACTGCGGCAAGCAGCCCAGGTCAACCCAGACTTCGGTCTCGCCTGGTTCAATTTGTCGCTCGTCCAAGAATCACTGACAGGGTTGTCTTCCTATGTTGATTCCCAAGGCGCAATGCGCAAGGCCCTCGAACTCGACCCAACACTCGCTGATGCCCCCCACGTACTGACCATCATCACCTAAGACCCTGCGGACAGGCCCTGTTTTCACACAGGTCATCTCGTGAGAGAACAACGTAAGGATTGAGTACGGGAACCACGCGTGTCAGAGCTAACCGATAGAATTGTTGGCGATGAATAAGACACCGATCAAGCTGATTGTCACAGATATGGATGGGACCTTCCTGCAAAGTGACCGGGAGATCAGCGATATTAACCGCGAAGCAGTACGGCGTGCCGCCGAAATGGGGGTTCCCACTGTTTTTGCCACTGGACGTCCTTGGCGATGGCTCGATCCTCTCCATGGTCTCGAAGGAGCACACAACCATGTGATTACTTCCAACGGGGGGATCATTGCTGACTTCCCCGCCCAAGAGGTCGTCCATGCTTTCGGGCTCGATCCTGAGATAACAAATGAGGTGATAGACGATATTCGCGCTCAGGTTCCTGGGGCAATGTTCGCTATGGAATGCACCCACGGTTGGACCCGCGAAGAACCGTACCCTCATTGGGAGGGGATCGAACCCGCTAACCCGATTGTCCCTCTTGGTGGTGACCTGTTCTCTGGTGGTACGCCAGTGAAACTCTTGGTTCGCAATGGGCAGTCCACCGAGAAACTACTGGCTAAAGTTGAACCACTCATTGAAGATCGCCTCACGTTGACAGTCTCGTTGTTTTGCGATGATGGATTCCTGGAACTGTCTCAACCGGGTATTTCTAAAGGAAAAACCCTGGGTTTTGTGTTGGATGATCTGGGTATCGCCCCCCACGAAGTGGCCGCTTTCGGCGACATGCCCAACGACCTCACCATGCTGCAGCTGGCTGGGTTTCCCTTCATCGTTAATAGCGCAGCCAAGGCCCTCCACAGTGAAGGATTCCCCACCTGTGGAAACCACGATGAGTCCGCTGTGGGATATACGATGTCGCGGTTGCTGGGGCTTGGTCTGTGATTGATTTCCGTGAGGTACGCCCAGGGGTTCACCTGGTGACACTTGATGTGGAGAACACCAATGTCGTCCTGCTTGCTGATGAGCGAGGGGCCATGCTGGTTGACACCGGTTCCAGCAAAGAGGCTGGCGCTGAGATTCGTACCCAGGTATCGGCGACAATCGACGTTCCACTGACCCATGTCGTACTCACCCATGGGCATTGGGATCATTCCTTTGGATTGTCAGCCTTCGACGACCTCACCATCCTCGCCCAGGAGAACACTGCTATGGATCTCTCCTGTGCAGAGAATTCCCATCGAGCCGCTCAAGATGGATTCGACCTCAGTGGAATACCCGAACCCACCACAACAATCGCCAACATCGGATTCGTAGACCTCGGGGATTTCCCTGTTGAACTCGCCCACTTCGGCCAAGCCCATTCGCGAAGCGACCTCATTGTTGGGCTACCTGGCAGAGACATCCTGATCGTTGGTGACCTCGTTGACTCAGCTCCCCCACAGTTCGATGAAACCAGTTCCTTGAAAGGTTGGGTAACCGCCCTCGACTCCTTGTATTCCCTACTCAAACCCGACACCGTAGTGATCCCCGGTCATGGTGATCTGCTCGGCCCACCAGAAGTTGCCCACTTCCGCAGTGGATTAGCTGCCATCTGGGACCAAAGCGAATGGGCATACAACCAAGGAATCCCACTAGAAAAGGTTTACGACCACGACAACCTTCAGTGGCCCTGGGATCGCCCCACCGCAGAAAATGCAATCCGCGTAGGATACCGCGACCTCAGTTAGTCAAGCTCCTGCCCTGGGTTCGGATTCACCATAGGCCGCTATTGATCAACCGTGGCAGGATGAGTCGCTGCGTTGCTGGTGCTACGTGGGGCTCCCAAATAATCTTCCGCCACTGTTCAGCTCGCAACCGCTACTATCGCGTATCGCACTGTGTATCCAACCCAACCCCGTCATTCTGCGCGAAGTCGCAGAATCCAGACTCCACAGTCGGACAACTGTGGGGTCTGTGGGGAACGATCGAGTTTGACAGACTCATCATTGTGTTGCGTGTGATATCTGGACCCTGCGACTTCGCGCAGGGTGACGGAGTGATGGGGTGACAGGGTGACATGGAGACAGGGTGATGGGGTGCCCGGATGACAGGGTGACGGAGTGATGGGGTGACGGAGTGATGGGGTGACAGGGTGACATGGAGACAGGGTGATGGGGGACATGCCCCAATGCCACGGACACCTCATCAGATCTGCTGGGCTACCACATCCAGTAACCGTCGAATGTCATCGGGGTAAACCTCACCGATGTTGCCTATGCGGAAAGTGTCTGCTTGGGTGATCTTGCCGGGATAGAGGACAAACCCGCCAGCTTTCACACGATGATAGAACTGGTCGAAATCGAAGTCTGGATTCGGATAGAGGAACGAGGTGATGATGGGTGATTGGAGATCGGGTGGCAGGAGAGTATCAAACCCGAGTTCTTTCATGCCCTCAACCAACACCCTCTGGTTTTCTTGATAGCGACTGTGGCGGGCTGGGATTCCCCCTTCGGCTTCTAGTTCGTCGAGAGCCTGATAGAAAGCTCTCACCACATGGGTCGGTGAGGTGTAACGCCATTTGCCGGATTTGTCCATCTGGTTCCACTGCCCAAACAGATCAAGACACAGCGAATGACCGTGACCCTCACAGGCAGCCAAAGCCTCGCGTTTGGCTAGTACGAAACCAAACCCGGGAACCCCTTGAATACATTTATTAGACGAGCTGATGAGGAAATCAATTCCCCATTTTTCGATGTTGATGGGGATCCCACCAAAGGAACTCATCGCATCAACAATCAGCGAACGATGATGACGTTTCACCACCTGGGCGATCTTTTTCAGCGGATTCAACATTCCGGTGGTTGTTTCACAGTGTACGAGTACGACATGGGTTAATTCTGGAACAGCAAGAAGATAGTCTTCCACCCGATCAGGATCGGGAGCCTCCACTTCGCTCAGAGCATATTCAACATAGGGCTGGCCGAGAACCTCAGCGATCTGAACAATTCGCTTCCCGTAGGCGCCATTGGTGATGATGAGGAATTTCCCAGAAATAGATCCGATCGTCGCTTCAACAGAAAAAGAGCCACTGCCTTGCATGAGAACAGTTGAATACTCTTGGGGAGAAACTCGCCCCACATCCAGCAGTCGCCGGCGAATATTTTGAACAATCTCTTCGTTGTAGTCTGCGTCCCAGGTGCACCAATCACGCAGCAAGGCTTGGCGGACAGACTTCGAAGTCGATAAGGGACCAGGGGTGAGCAACAGATAAGGGTTGTCGGGAATATGGTCATACATGGTTGTTATGCCTCCAAGCTTTGATGAAGTGACGTGATCAGACTGGGAAGTTCAGTGATATTCCGCAGAACATAGTCCGCTCCGGCCTCGAAGAATAATTGTTCCGCCTTGGTGAACACTGGTAGTAAGTCCCCTGGGCCAAGCTGGGCAACTTCGCTACTGGTCAACCCCACCACGCTTGACCCCTCCAACACCCCAACGCTCAGACAACCAGCGTTGTTCCCCTCCTGGATGTCGGCGATCGTATCCCCCACCTTGATCACCTCGCTGATACAGCGTGTGCCGAGTTTCTCCAGGTTCCTCCACAGCATGTACGGGAAAGGTCGCCCAGTATTGCCAACATCATCAGGGCATACCAAGCAGTCAGGTGCATAACCTTTCTTCTTTGCCAGCGGGAGAACAACATCCATCATGGCTTGGGTGTACCCAGTGGTCGAACCAACAGACAACCCCATCTCTCCCAGTTCACCCACAGTGGTGATAACACCAGGAAGAGGGTCAGTGTATAACTCCAGTACGTCGAAGAGAGCGGGTTCGAATCGAGCATAGATAGTGTCAACATCCTCTGGTTGATGAGGATAGGGTTCAAGCATCTTGGCGATATGAGCTCGTTTTTGCATTCCCATGTAGGCACGTACCTCATCGACACTGGGATGTAATCCCACGGACCCAAAAGCGGTGAGGAAAGCCTCCACGGGAGCGAAACTTCCATAGTCGATGGTGGTTCCAGCCCAGTCGAGGATCACAGTGGTGATTGTCGAAAGAGATTGTGGATTGGTTGATGGGTTAGGTTTCATGACGTTCCTTTGCGCTCGTGTGTTTCTTGATGGCTTTGATCCCCACCTCGTAGAGAAGTCGAATCAACACATTCATCATGAGGATGAGCAGACTCATCGCTGCAGCCTGTCCGAAGTTTCCAGCCTCCTCCATATGTGTGATTGCTATCGAGGCGATCTTGATCTTGGCACTGTAGAGGAAGACCACAGCGGAGACGGTGACCATGGCATTGACGAAGAAGTACATGAAGATTTCAAGGATTGCCGGTAGAGAGAGCGGCGCACTCACGCGCAGGAAAGTCTTCCAACGGGGAATATTCATCGAATCTGAGACCGACTCAAATTCTTTGTCTAGTTTCTTCAAACATCCACTAGCAGTCAGATAGGGCACCGAGAAATAGTGCAGAATATTCGACACTACCAGGATGATCATGGTTCCATAGATGAAGTTCAAGGGGTTAGAGGGGTTGTTGAAGAAGAAGATGAACGAGATGCCAATCACCATGCCAGGCAAAGCCAAAGGTAGGATGGACAACAGTTTCCCGAACCGGCGAAGATTCTCAAAGCCACTGATTTTCTCCATGAGGTAGGCATAGATGAAAACGAAGATCGTCCCACACAAGGCGGTGAGCCCAGCCATTTCTAGAGAGTTCACATAAGCATCCATGCCACCTGAGGAGCGAGAGAACAGGAAATTCTTCCAGGTGAAACTCAGATTGTAGGGGTAGTTTTCGCTCAGCCCGCCAATGAACAGTGCAGTAACCAAGGTGAGAAAGAAACCAGTGATCAGCGAGCAAAAAATAAAGAAGAAACTGTCGCGTTTCCAATTTGGTTTCACGATCAAGGTGGTCGCTTTGGCGTTAATCGTGGAGGCATTCTTCGAGTTCACCAACCGGTCGACAGTAAAAGAAGCCAATGCCGGAATCAGGAGCAGTGTTCCCACCACAGCACCCATGTTGAAGTTGAATTGCCCAGCGACCTGCTTGTAAATATCAGTGGCGAGTACGTTGAAACTTCCACCAATCACCTTGGGCGCACCGAAATCAGTGAAGGCAAGAGTGAAGCAGACAAAGAAAACATTGATGACAGTGAATTTGATGTCTGGCAGGGTCACGTGGGTGAGTTTCTTCCACCCAGGGATCCCCATCGCATCAGCAGCTTCATAGAGTCGCCCATCAGCGAATTCTAGCGCCACAAAGAACATCAGAAAGGCCTGAGGAAAGGTGAAAATCACCTCCGAGATGATGATCCCCAACCGACCGTACAGCTCGAAAGGAAACAGGCCGGCACGTGTGAAGATCCCCTGTTTACCAAAGAGATACACCAATCCGAGCGCATGAACAATGGTGGGAATAAAGATAGGAATCAAAGCGGTATACCTGAAAAAGGCTTTGGCTTTGATTCTGGTTCTGGTCAAGGCGTACGCATAGATGAAACCGAAAACCACCGAGAACAAAGTCGACCACAAGGAAATATCGATGGTGTTCATCACCGAAATACTCAGGGCCGGAGACTGGAAGTAGGTGATGTAGTTGCCTAGTCCAACAAATTCACCACCCTTGTCGACAAAAGCCTTGGAGAACAGCGAATACAGCGGAAAAATCAGGACAATGGTGAAAGTGGTGATAGTGGCGACCAGGGCAAAGAGTTGGGACCACCTCAACCCACTGAGATAGCGTCGAAGTTTCTCACGCATCGCTTTTCACTGGATAAGTCACCAGGTGTTCTTCCGGCATTCGTAGAAAAAGAGTTGACCCTTGGGATAGCTGGAGAGCCTGCGCCCTCTCGGAAGGAATATCCAGGCACAGCTCAGAATCATTATTCACAGTGACGCTGTACAACCTCGTCATGGGACCCTTGAATTCAATGGTGGTCACCTGGGCTGTCACATCGTGGGCACTAGGTTGGGAAAGAATCTCGATGTTCTCCGGGCGGATAGCGCAAGTGACACCGTGGTGGGAGTAGACATTCATCGTGCCGATGAAATCAGCAACAAAAGCGCTGGCGGGATGGTGGTATATCTCATGTGGGGTGCCGATTTGCTCGATGCCAGCATTATTCATCACGATGATACGATCCGCCATCGTGAGAGCTTCCTCCTGATCATGGGTGACCATGATGGTGGTGATACCCAAGGACAGCTGGATAGAGCGAATCTCCTGGCGAAGCCGTGCCCGTACTTTCGCATCCAAGGCAGACAAGGGTTCGTCAAGAAGAAGGAAAGCTGGGGACAAGGCGATTGCTCGGGCCAAAGCCGTCCTTTGCTGCATCCCACCCGATAATTGCCGTGGATATTTGTCTTGGGCATCTTCGAGATCAACTAGCCGGAGAGCTTCCTCAGCTTTCGCTTTCATCTCAGCCTTGTTGGTCCACTTCTTTTGCTGAAGACCGAAAAGAATATTTTCCATCACGGTCATGTTGGGAAACAAAGCATAGGATTGGAAAACGATGCCATAGTTGCGTTTTGCTGGTGGTAGATGCGTGGCATCTCTGCCATCGATGAACACCTGACCAGAGTCTGCAGTTTCCAACCCGGCAATGATGCGCAGCAAGGTGGTCTTCCCACACCCAGAGGGGCCCAGAATGCACACCAATTCACCTTTGTTGATGCTGGTTGTGATTCCATTTAAAACAGTCTGTGAATGGTATCGCTTGGTGATGTTTTTAGTTTCCAAGAAGGACATATGTTTTCCCATCAAATGAGTGAATGTAACCGCAGGGAGGATTCCGAGGCATGTTCGGAATCCCCCCTGGGTACTGCATGTGTCACTGCGGAGCAGATTTCCCATCGAATTTTTCTGTCCAGGTGTCGAGGATCGAATCACGATTCAAAGCAACCCATGACAGATCATTATCAATAAGCTGATCAACGGGGTCAGAGTCAAAGCCGTCATATTTCCCGCCCTGGCCATTAGCCAGCATCGGATAGTTGTTCTGATAGAGACTCATAGCCTCACTGGAGATAGCCCAATCAAGGAAGGTTTGGGCTGCAGGGTTGATGCTGTCTTTCTTCATCAGAGCATTGGCTTCGAGGTCCCAACCAGATCCTTCAGCAGGGAAGACGACGACCACGGGCAAGCCATCACGAATCTGCTTAATTCCTGCATATCCGAAACTCACACCGACCACAGTCTCACCAGCACCAGCCATCTTCGCTGGTTTAGAACCGGAGTGAACATATTGATCAATATTCTCATGGAGCGCACCCAGGTAATCCCATCCAGCTTCTGTTCCCTTGCCCTTCAACTGAAGCAGACCAGAGACAGTCAACAGCCCTGTTCCGGAGGAAGAAGGATTAGACATGACGATTTTCCCTTTCAATTCGGGACGCAGCAAATCGTCATAGGAGGCAATGTCTGAAGCCTGGAGTCCCAATTTTTCCAGCTCAACAGTGTTGATAATGAAAGCAGTTTCCCACACATCGATTCCCACCCATGTGGGAACAGACTTCTCAGACTTGAATTGTGGAAGAATCGTTTCAACACCAATGGGAGCATAGGGTTCGAGCATGTTCTCAGAGTCAAGAACAAGCAGAGAAGACGCTGCCGTACCCCACACAACATCAGCGATAGGATTATCCTTCTCCGCAAGTAGTTTGGCAGTAATGATGCCAGTTGATTCACGGACAACATTCACTTTGATATCGGGATAGGTCGTGTTGAAGACAGCCAAATATTCTTCGACTATCTCGTCTTCGAGAGCAGTGTAAACAGTAATCTCACCAGCGTCGGGTACGGTGGTGGGGTTTTCGTCTTCAGTTGCCGGTGAACATGATGCAAGCCCCAGGAGCACAAAAGAGGCCATCACAGCGACAACGGGGGCGAAGAAGGATTTCTTCATTTCATAACCTCCTCAAGGTTTGGCAAAAAATCTAGCAACACCAAGGAAAGGCAAAGGCTGGGAGCAAGTAAGAGCTAAGTGATTTTTTCGTAAGGGTGATTGAGGCTCAAGGCCCGCCGCGCCTGATGAGCAATCTCCACCACAGCTGCCCCACATCCACCAATGAGAAACGCCGCGCCAATCTCGACCGAAGGGAGATCGAGTTGGAAGAAACGGCGGGTGAACTGGTGGGACATCGCCGTGACCGCCAGAGACACCATGACCGAAATAGTCAGGATCTTCCACCAATTCCAGGGGCGAGCCAGGACACCCAAGAGCCAGAAGTTAACGATGAACAACACCATGAGCGCAAGGGTGCTCCGCTGCGGGGAAGAGCCCACGCCCAAGGTGAAAGCGATGAAGGTTGCTATTCCAGCAGCAAGACCGGCTGGTAGTGCTAATCCCAAGACCCGGGTGAGGAACCCAGGGACATATTTCCTGCTGTTGGGGCCAAGAGCCAGGATCGCTGCAGGGATACCAATAGTCAACACCGACAGCAAAGTCATATGACGCGGAAGGAACGGAAACGACACCCCCAGGATGGCGGTGGCAAGAATCAACGACGCTGCCATGACATTCTTGGTAACAAAGAGAGCCGCCACCCTCTCCACATTGCCGATAAGCCGGCGCCCTTCAGCGAGGATCGTCGGCATATGGGAGAACCGCGAATCCACCAGTACGATTTGTGCAACCGCCTTCGTAGCTGAAGCCCCATTGCCCATGGCAATCCCAATGTCGGCATCCTTAAGCGCCAGGATGTCGTTCACCCCATCACCGGTCATGGCCACCGTGTGCCCGCGGGCCTTGAGTGCACCCACCAGGAGCCTCTTCTTTTCAGGACTCACCCGTCCAAAGACAGTGATTGAATCCACTATGTCGGTGAGTTCTTCGATCGTGTCAGGTAGGGTACGCGCATCAACGACACTGTCGGGCCCCAGATCAAGACCAACCTTTCTCGCCACCGCCGCCACAGTGACCGGATTGTCTCCCGAAATGATTTTCACACTGACATCTTGGGAAGCAAAATATTCCAGGGTACGCCCAGCATCGGGGCGTACCTGTTCACTCAAAAGAACCAAGGCACAAGGTTGAGGTGTTCCCCAGTTCTCTAAAGAATCCACCTGAGCCAACAAGACACACCTGACACCCTTGTCAGACCACCGATCGACACGAGCCATGAGGTCGCCGTGTGCACCAGCAATAATCTCAGGTGCCCCCAACACCCATGACAAACCGGACTCCCAGGTGATCGCCGAATACTTTCGAGCAGAAGAAAACTCCACATGGTCGATCACTGCATGGGTGGGTTGATCGGTGTGTGGGGCTAGAGCCAGGATCGTTGCATTCGGATGAGGACTAGCAGCAAAGGATGCTAAAGCTTCCCGAGCTTGAAACTCATCGGCGCCCTCCAAGAATTCACAGTGATCGAAGGTGATCTCTCCCGCAGTGAGAGTGCCGGTTTTATCCAGACAGATGACATCCACCCGCGCTAAGGCCTCCACTGCTGGGAGTTCTTGGACGAGAGCCTGATGGCGCGTGAGTTGGAGGGCAGCAAGGAGAAAAGCCAATGTGGTGAGCAAGACCAAACCCTCGGGAACCATCGCCACCAGTCCACCAGCTGATCTCAACACGATCGTACGCCAGTTGCTGGCCACCTCTGTCCACGATCCCGTGGCCAAACCCCGATATTGGGCAACCAGCGCCACCGGGAACATGACCACCAAAACCCAGGTGATCCATCTCAACAAACGATTAGTGGAGGCCTGCACCTCCGAATAGGCCCGAGTGAACTTCTTTGCTTCGGTGGCAAGCCGCTGAGCTGTGGCTTGCTCCCCGACAACCTCGGTACGAAAAACACCTGATCCAGCAACAACCGCCGTACCGGAAAAAACCTCATCACCGAGATGTTTGATTTGAGGATCAGATTCACCAGTCAAATTGGATTCATCCACCTCCAGATTCATCGAATCCACCAAGGAGCCATCAGCGGGAATCTGATCGCCTGGAGTGAGACAGACCAGATCATCAACCACCACCTCACCCACCCCGATCGACACCTGCTCACCATCGCGTAACACCGTTGCTGTGGGGGCATGGAGCAGAGCCAAAGAATCGAGCTTTCTTTTGGCGTACCACTCTTGTCCGATCCCCAACACCGTATTGAGCACCAAGGCAATCCCAAAAAGCCCATCGATGAAAGAACCAGTGAGAAGAACCAAGACGAATAAAACCCCAAGTAAAGCATTAAACCGGGTGAAAACATTCGCTGTGACGATCTGCCCCAAAGACCGTGAGGTTACTTCCTTGACCTCATTGGTCAGCCCAGCAGTGCGGCGCTCAGCAACCTCTGTGCTGGTCAGGCCCCTCAGCGCAGGGTGGCTTTCCATGGGCGCTGTTTCGTGGTGAGTTGAACGGCTTCAATAGAGACCCCCAGAGCAGTGAGGAAGATCGCCATGCGGATATTGAGCCCATTGTCTGTTTGATGGAAGATAGCCAGGCCAGGAAGATCATCGACATCCCCAGCCAAGTCGAAAGAATTCGGCCGAGAATCCCTTGGCAGTGGGTGCATGAGGATAGCCTCCAGATTGTCGGCCTCAGCGAGCATCGCCCAATTCAATAGATCTCCCTGCGCGTTCGCATTTGCTAATTCCTCGGTCATCCGCTCACGCTGGACCCTCGTGGCATAGATCGCATCCGCTGCTCTGACTGCTTCCACGACCGTACCCTTGACAGACACATGATGCCCGCGATCGGTGGCATATTTCTCAACCCCGCCCGGCAACTCCATGCTGACCGGTGCAAACAACGTTATGTGAAGATCAGAATAAAGACTCAACAATTTGATCAGAGAATGAACCGTCCTCCCATGTTTGAGATCACCAATGACAGCGATATGACACCCATCTATTGCTTTCCCTCGACTCGATAACTCCTTGTCGAGGGTGTAAACATCCAGAAGAGCCTGGGAGGGATGCTCCCCTGCGCCATCACCAGCATTCACCACAGGTACGGTCGAGGCTTGAGCAAATTGTGCAACAGAACCCTCATCGGGGTGGCGGACCACCAGCACATCAGAGTATCCACTGACCACCCGTGAGGTGTCTGCAATAGACTCCCCCTTGGCCATCGAGGAGAAAGTAAAACCCGTGGTCGTGGTCACTTCACCACCGAGACGCAAGAACGCCGATTCGAAACTGAGGCGGGTACGCGTACTGGGCTCAAAGAAAAGGGACCCCAACATGGCCCCATCTAACACTGTGCATACTGCTTGACGCTGGGCGATCGGGTCGACGGCGTCGGCAAGATCAAAGAGGCTACGGAGATTGTCTCGGTCGAATTGGGCCACAGACAACAGATGGCGACCCTGTTCAAATGCGGGATAGTCCTCGGGCATACCTCTCCTTTGATTCCAGTGACAGTCTAGCGACCAAGCACCTCATCGACACCAGTTTCATAGTCCCCAAGAATCGGTTCGCGACCACGCAGGACATCCAGAATCATCTTCACTGTTGCCGGATATTCACGGGCTGTGTATCTCCACCACTTCCATCCGTTGTATTCTGGATCATAAGGATCACCCACAGCTACCACATCAACTCCGACTAAACGACACACCGAAATAGCCCGAGGAAGATGATATTCCTGGGAGACAATGATCGCTGAGGTCACCCCAAAGATTTTCCGCGCACGAACACAGGATGTATAGGTGTCCTCACCAGCATGATCCAACACAATCACGTCTTCGGGAATCCCATGGTCAATCAACCACTTCTTCATCACCGCTGGTTCATTGTGATGCTCAGTGAGATTGTCGCCGGTTAATAGGATAGCTCGTACCTTGCCTGAGTTGTAGAGGTCTCGAGCAATCGTGAGTCGCGCTTTGAGATAGGGGGTGGGTTGATCACCATACAGCCCCGCACCAAAGACGATCACCACATCATGAGGGTCGACAGTATCAACGGTGTAGGAGCGCCCATCACTGGCGACACTCGTCACCACCAACGGTGACAGCATCAACACCAACGCAACAAGAACACTCACCACCATGATTTTCCTCCGAGATGGATGTGATTTCTTATTAGTAGTTTCCTTATCAGCAGAGGATTGGCGTTTGCTCTTGTTGACCTTGGACACCCGTCAAGATTAGCAGAGCCCCCTGTTGTTGGAGTCAACTGTGATTTCTGGATTCTGCGACTTCGCGCAGAAAGACGGAGATGGAGCGCACAAAGACGGAGATGGAGCGCAGAAAGACGGAGATGGAGCGCACAATGACGGAGATGGAGCGCACAATGACTTGGTAAGTGAGTGTGGCAGGGGGCAGGTCCCGCTGCCGCCACGTTAGTCGAGGATTTCGCGGACGATGAGGTCGGCAATGAGTCGACCACGGAGGGTACACACCAATCGAGTGCCAGATCGCAGGAGATCACCAGAGATGAGGAAACGCTGTGCTCGGTTCAACTCGGTTTCCGTGAGAAGGTTCGACTCAAAACCCTCGGCAAGCCTGATCCCCAGCATGATTCTTTCGGTACGTTTTTGGTCCTCAGTGAGAAGTTCACGACCCAAAACAGGGGATTCACCCACATTAAGGGTGGCCACATATTTCGCTGGGGAACGAGGGGCCCACCACCGAGAGCGACCATCAAAAGAATGGGCCCCCACACCGATGCCCCTCCACTGGCCAGAATGCCAATACTGGAGGTTGTGCTGACACTCAAACCCCGGTCGAGCCCAATTGCTCACCTCGTACCACGGCAAACCAGCAGCACTAAGAATCTCATCAGCGAGCAGATATTTCTCAGCCATATCGTCCTGGTCTACATCATCGAGATATCCTTCAGTGATGCGACGAGCCAAAGGCGTACCCTGCTCAACAGTCAGAGAATAAGCTGAGATGTGATCAGGGTCTGTATCCAGCGCCACTCGCAAGGAATACTCCCAATCCTCCATGGTTTCCCCCGGTGTGCCATAGATAAGATCCAAAGAGAGATTCTTGAAACCCGCAGCTCGAGCCCACTGGGCAGCCTCCAAGACCCGTCCAGGGGAGTGAACCCTCTCCAAGGTGTTCAGCACATGCAAGGCCGCCGACTGCATCCCCATCGACAACCGATTGATTCCCAGTTTGTTCAAGTCAGAGAGGTACTCCAAAGAAAGAGTCTCAGGGTTGGCCTCTGTGGTGATCTCAACAGTCGGGCTCAGTGAAAAACTCTCGTGAACACTGGCGAGAATCTTCTCGAAATCCTTGGCCCGCAGCAAAGTCGGTGTTCCCCCACCAAAATAGATGGTGACCACTTCGGCATCCTCAACACCAACCTTGGCCCGACCAATTTCCATACACAACGCACTGATGTAGGGCATGACGGTCTCGGCGCGCCTTGATTCCTCCAGCTCAAAAGTGGTGAAGTCACAGTATCCGCAGCGAGTACGACACCACGGAATATGAATATACAGCGAGAGTGGTGTCGCCATAAAGACCTACTTCTTCTCAGTTTGGGAAGTCGCCAGCGCAGCAACAAAGGCTTCCTGGGGGACCTCAACTCGACCCACCATCTTCATCCTCTTCTTGCCTTCTTTCTGCTTCTCCAGCAACTTGCGCTTGCGTGTGATGTCACCACCATAACACTTTGCTAGAACATCTTTGCGCATGGCACGAATAGTTTCCCGAGCAATAACCCGCGAGCCAATAGCAGCTTGAATAGGAACCTCGAACTGTTGGCGTGGAATGAGTTTGCGAAGCCGTGTTGCCATATCCACACCATAGGCATAAGCCTTGCCCTGGTGAACAATCGCCGAAAAGGCATCCACCGGTTCAGAGTTGAGCAAAATATCCACCTTCACCAAATCGGCCTCCTGCTCACCAGCATCCTCGTAGTCTAATGAGGCATATCCTTTGGTTCGCGATTTCAGGTTGTCGAAGAAGTCATAGACAATCTCTGCCAGGGGCAACAGATAGTGAAGTTCCACGCGATCTGCTGACAGGTAGTCCATCCCCGTTTGGGTGCCCCTTCGCTGTTGACACAATTCCATGAGCGTACCGACAAAATCAGCGGGGGCGATCACCGAGGCCTTAACCACTGGCTCGAAAACTTCAGCGATTTTCCCCTCCGGAAACTCTGAAGGGTTCATCACAATATGTTCAGTTCCATCCTCCATCAGTACGCGGTAGACCACATTGGGCGCTGTCGAAATGATGTCCAGGTCGTACTCGCGGTCCAGACGCTCCCGGATAATTTCCATGTGAAGAAGCCCCAGAAAACCAACACGGAAACCAAACCCGAGAGCTGCTGAGGTTTCAGGCTCAAACACCAACGCTGCATCATTGAGTTGAAGTTTCTCCAAGGCCTCCCGCAACATCGGATAGTCGGTGCCCTCAATAGGATAGATGCCCGCGTACACCATAGGTTTGGGGTGGCGATATCCACTGAGCGCCTCCTGGGCTGGTCGAGCAGCAATCGACACTGTGTCACCCACCCGCGATTGGCGTACGTCCTTCACGCCAGTGATCACATAACCAACCTCGCCAACACCGAGGGCTTCAGACTTGGTGGGCTCTGGTGAAATCACCCCCACTTCCAAAATCTCGTGGGTGGCCTTCGTACTCATCATCAGAATACGATCACGGTGGCTCAACTGACCATCAACCATCCGCACATAGGTCACCACCCCACGATAGGAGTCATAAACGGAGTCAAAAATCAGCGCACGCATCGGAGCTTTCGCATTGCCGGTGGGTGCGGGAACCTGGCGTACGATCTCGCCCAGGAGGTGTTCAACACCATCACCAGTTTTAGCTGACACTCTGAGAACCTCATCCACCTCACATCCGATGATGTGGGCGAGCTCCTCGGCGTACTTGTCGGGATAGGCCCCCGGCAGGTCAATCTTGTTGAGCACCGGAATGATAGTCAAATCGGCTTCCAAGGCAAGATAGAGGTTGGCGAGGGTTTGGGCTTCGATCCCTTGGGCAGCATCCACCAGCAGTACGGCCCCCTCACAGGCAGCGAGGGACCGTGACACCTCATAAGTGAAATCCACATGGCCCGGTGTATCGATCATATTGAGGGTGAAAGTATTCTCCCCCACCATCCACGGCAGCCGTACCGCCTGAGATTTGATCGTGATTCCGCGCTCGCGCTCAATGTCCATGCGGTCGAGGTATTGGGAACGCATGGTTCGTTCATCAACCACCCCTGTGAGTTGAAGCATCCGATCGGCCAGGGTGGATTTTCCATGGTCGATGTGGGCAATGATGGAGAAGTTACGGATCAACGAAGGATCAGTAGAGCCGGGTTGGTTGGTCACACATCTCCTTGGGTTAGTCAATGAACCTATTGTCCCATCTTACCTGCCCACTGTCCTGGCTCGGTCTTCCCCACGATCGCCATGGGTCGGTTGATGGTCAAAATCGCGAAGTCTTCCCAGTGTTGGTATAGTTTCGACTTGTATTCAACACCTTGTCCGGGTGGCGGAATTGGTAGACGCGCTAGCTTGAGGTGCTAGTGGCCCTTATACGGTCGTGGAGGTTCAAGTCCTCTCTCGGACACAAATAGTGAGTTTTCCTGCGCACCCACCCCACAACAGTGCGCACCCCACCCCACAACGTTGCGTACTCAACCCTGTCGTAGTGCGCACCCAACCCTGTCGTGGTGCGCACCCAAGCACCGTCATTCTGCGCGTAGTCGCAGAAACCAGACTCAACAGTCGAACAACTGTTGTTGTCTGGACCCTGCGACTCCGCGCAGGGAGACGGAAAAGGTTAGTCACTGAGGGGGGCTGTGGCTAGGGGGGTGTAGAGGGGGTGGTGTCCGGGGCCTTCGCCGAGGTCGGAGCGGAACAACGTGAGGTGATCCACTGTCCACGATGGGCCACGATAGACCGTGAGAGCAGTCATCAGATCCTCTAGTCCACCTCGGCGCCCGATCCGGGAGATGGTCACATGGAAGCGGTTCTTGGTGTGTTGGTCATCAGTGGCATAGGGTCCTCGTACCTTCGCGGCCAACCCACCCAAAGACCGGGAGGGGTCTTTCACCCCGATCCAGCAGATGTCATGGCGGAAGACCCCAGCACCAGCCAAAGACACATCAAAAGGCGACGATGTCTGTGCTGCATCACTCAATAATGCTGCTAACTCTTCGACAGCCACATCAGGTTGTTCACCGAAAAACCCGAGGGTGATATGCCAGTTCACCGCTGGGCCCCAGGGGTTTCGTGGCGAGGTACGCGAACTCGACATCGCTTCGAGGGTGGTGGAAAGATGATCCCGTACGTGGGTGGGGAGTTCAATCCCGGCAAAAAGTCTCACCACAACTGCTAGTCACAGAATGCGTCGTGCGCCAGAGTACTTGGACATATCAATGCCCGTCACCACAATGCCGATCGACTCATTGCGGGCGTGCACAATTTTGCCTTCACCGATGTAGATAGCCACATGACCCGGCCCGGAGTAATAGAAAACAAGGTCACCCATCTGGAGTTCGTTGATGTCGACGGCTTTCCCAGCCTTGAATTGGCCACCGGCACTACGCGGGATCGACACACCCACAGACTGGTAAGCCATATAGGTCAATCCCGAGCAGTCAAAGCCCTGGGGGCCCGTACCGCCATAGGCGTAATATCCATCAAGCTTGCTCAGAGCATAGTCCACAACTCGCTGAGCTGCTGGAGGCAAGGGCATTGTCGGATTAACAGCAGGCTGAACCTTCGAAAAACCAACCAGCTCCTGTGCCATCACATCTGCGGCTTCCTGGGTGTCAGGGATCACGACCTGCTTGTAGCGAGCAAGAGGAGGTACGCGGGTGGCGCTTGGGTCAGCAACAACCACGTCGTGGATTGCCCGAGCCAGCGACAGTGCATCGTGGGGCCCTGAAGGCTCTGTGGCACTGGCTATGGGAACACCACCACTGGAGATCAGCGCCACCATGACACCTACCACCAGTGCTCGAATGCACCCGACTCTCCTCGACATTTCTCTCCTCTTTTCGCGCTCCGCCATCCCCATCAGGGGCGAAACCTGAAAAACTCATAAGAATTCTACCAGTTGCGAGCTCGCCTGCCTACCCGCGATCTTTACTCACTTCTTCAGGCGTCTCTTCGCCTGTGACATGGCTGAGTGTCCCGCCAGCTGGTTGAGTGATCTCCTTGGTCATCATCTGTGTCCAGGTTTTTTGTGTCAACAGGTGCCTCTCCTGCGATGGGCGACCCAGGAATGCCCCCAAAGAAGCGCCTGCAGAAATAGCCAGGGCAATCGCGATAGCCATACCCACTGTGGCAAAACCAGAGCTTGGATCGGGTTCAACACTATGGGTGCCCACGGTTTGAAGAAGACCCAGATAGAGCAGCATGCCCGGAACGAAAGGAATACCCATGGCATTGAGCACACCGAATGTTGGCGCAGACCACCTCCGGCGTACGACGATAACTGTGACAAAAGCAGCCACCATCGGCCCGGCAAAGGATGCCACCACAATCGAGGTGTCGAAGGCAACAAGACTCGTGTCGAAAACCATGACGAGAAGATAGGTTGCTCGTGCCAGGAGAGTGACGCAGGCCATGACGATGAGGGTACGAGCATTGCTATAGGCAGCAATCCCCCACAACACTGCTGTCAATGTGGCAGCAACCAACTGTTCTATGGGGCCACCGGGAGTCAACACCGACGTACGCAGGTAGACAGCGATCCCGAATCTGCGAGCAAACTCTAAAGCTGTCAACAGACCCACAACGAGCCCAACATTCATGATGACAACTTCGAGTATCCGTGCTGTTGCGGTGACATAGTGCCCATCAATGGCGTCTTGAACCCCAGCAACAAACCGTGCCCCAACAACAAGCTGGAAGATACACCCCACCGCTATCGTGGTGGGACTGACGTACCCAAAGAATTCCAGGTTGGGATGCTCGTTAAGCCATGTGAAGCTCGCAGCGATAGCAATGACAAGCCATCCACCAAAGAGCTGCTGAAAGAAAATGGGCAACCCCCAGCTGCGCAGCAGCGAAATGAACCTGTTGACCAGGATTCCAGTGAGCAAAGCAAGAATAAGTATCTTAATATCTAGGGTGTAGAACAGCTGAACACTCATCGATATGCCGCCAGAAGCTAAGGCGGCCACCCAGCCGGGATATGGAGGATCAGCTTTACGCAGACGATCAAATTCTTTCATTGCCCGCGCAATGCTCATCCCCTGTTCGATCTTCACAACAAGATCATTGACTTCCATGACTTTCGACAGATTTGACACCGTGGGTGTCACTGTTCTGGCCACCGTCAGTGGCGGCATTCCCTCCCCAGGATAGTACGAGGTGAGTATCACATGATAGGTGACATCGATCTGAACACGGTCCAACCCATAGGCGTGACAGATCTTGCGCATCAAAACGATAGTGTCTTGAACACTAGCCCCACTGGAGGTCACCAGATCACCAGCCCTCATGGCTAATTCAACAGCAAGTCCTTCCGTGGTGGAGGGTAGTTCACCACGAGCTTTGAGCTCAGCCATGGATACGTGAGGAATCCTCATGGTCATTGTTGTGTCATTCACTTATGCCTCCTTGGCTTGCCGATATCTACGATACCTGCCCCACACTAGAGAAGGCGGCGAGCTCCCAGGTATGGCGCCACATCCACCGACGTCATCTGGATTCCTAGAGCAGAATTCCTGGCATGAACAACTTTCCCGCTGCCCACATAGATCGCCACATGGCTGGGCCCTGAATAGTAGAACACAAGATCACCGGGTTGTAGGTTGGCTTTTGCCACGGCCTTGCCGTACCGGTATTGGGCTGTGGCATCGTGGGGAAGTTTGATCCCCACCTGGGCGTACGCCATCTTGGACAATCCTGAGCAGTCGTATCCTTTGGGGCCTTCGCCACCCCATACGTAGGGGCCTCCCACCTTTGATTTCGCGAAATCGACTACTTTCTGGGCCTGTGAGGTCACTGGTGGCGGTGGTGGCGTGGGCGAGGGTGATGGTTTGGGTGCCGGCGAGGGTGTGGGGCTCGGGGCTGGCTGACCTGGGGTCGAAGGCGACAGGTTGTTCAGTTCTTGCTTGCGTTGAGCCAGAAGGTTCTTTTGCGTGGCGAGAGCTGATTCTGCAGTACGTTCTGCAGCTACCTGGGCATCGAGAGCGGCCATAAGTTGGGTGTGGGCTGCTGCAGCAGCTTGTCTGGATTCCTCGGTTGCTTGGGTGTGGAGGTCTGCTTGGGTTTTCGCCTCCTCAGCTAGCTGCCGGGCTTCTTCACATTCTTGGCGGGCTTGGGTGAGCTCGGCCAGGATCTCAGAGAGGTTGTCGAGGTCTACCTGGTTGCTGACCAAGATGGTCTGTGTCCACTGGACCCTATTGGCCAGCTCTGAGGTATTGGATGCCCCCAGGAGTGTCACCACCGAAACCATGGGGAGATTGTCTTGGTAGATGGCGCGCGCATAGGCGGCGACCTGGGATCTTTGGGCATCAACCTTGACTTGTCCTGCTGCTTGTTTGACTTCAGCAAGAGATAAGGCTTGGGTGGCGGCTTGAAGGGCGACTTGTTTTTCTTCGCTGACCGATTGGGCTTGGCGGAACTCCTGATCAGCGTGATCAAGGGCTACCTGTGCACGCGAGACTTCCGTTGCGGTTTGCGCCACTCGTTTTTGAGCGCTGGACAGGGTACGTGTTGCCTGGTCGAGGTCCTTCTGGGCTTGGGCGAGCGCTGTCTCAGCTTTTTTCTTGTCCGCCGCAGGATCGGCGTAACTCCACTGTGGGCTGAGGGACACACCTAGGGCAAGAACAACTGCTATGACTGCGCGAGATATCCGGGATTTTCTCACTACCCCTCCTAGCCTCACCCCTGTGGTGAATAGTGAAAACCCTAGCAACGGTGTGTCGCAGACGAAAAAATCGGTTACCCACCGGTATTATGCTCGCCTTAACTCTCAAGTGGGTCTTGAGGCTGAGTTGGTTTTCCGGCTTGCTGGACGATGATCAGTGTGGTTTATCTGCGTGAGCGCGCTTTGAGAGCCTTCGCTGCTTCACGCTTGGCATCACGCTCAGCAATTGTTTGTCGCTTATCCCATTCCCGCTTGCCTGTGGCCACAGCGATCTGCACCTTGGCATATCCGTCTTGGAAATAGAGTTGAAGTGGAATGATGGTACGCCCTGTTGCCGTGGATTCACGGACCAATTTGTTGATCTCTTTGCGATGAAGCAACAGCTTGCGTACCCTCTTGGGCGCATGGTTCGTCCACGTACCATAGGCATATTCGGTGATCGTTGCTTGACGTAACCACACCTCACCACGGTCGATAGTCACGTAGGCATCACTGAGTGATGCTCGACCAGCTCGAAGAGATTTCACCTCTGTCCCCGTCAAAACAATCCCAGCCTCGAAAACATCATGAAGGTGGTAATCGTGGTGTGCCTTCTTGTTTTGAGCGATGAGCTTACGCCCAACCTCCTTGGCCATGATTCCCCCTTTCAGTGAGTCGAGGGATCATTGTACTCCAGGTGGGAGAACCCGGCTTAGGGCAGGTAATTACGCGGGTTCACCAAGGAGCCACCCACCCACAGCATGAAGTGGAGATGGCAACCTGTTGAATACCCGGTGGTTCCCACGTAACCAATGGTTTGACCCTGGGATACTCGTGCTCCATTGCTCACGGCGTAGCGAGAAAGATGGTTGTACGAGGAAACAATATGGCGACCCTTGACCCAACCATGGTCAATAAAGATGCGGTATCCATAACCAGAGGAATAGTAGCGCTGGGAGACTCGCCCTGCAGCAACAGCCTTCAGTGGCGTACCACAGCTGGCAGCGACATCAATACCATCATGGAATCGTCGAACCTTGGCGATCGGATGAATGCGGTAGCCATAATTGGAGGACACCCAACCAGTGCTTGGCCAAATCAACCCATAGGAGGAAACCTTATATCCTGAACTGCTTGAGGAACTCGACGAGGAACCACTAGCGGGTTTGGATGCTGCTGCCTTTCTGGCAAGCTCAGCAATTTCTTCGTTGACCTTGCGAAGTTCAGCTTCATGGCTGGCCAGTGAAGCCTGGTCGGCTTTCAAAGCAGATTGGGCGGCGGCGCGAGCAGCAACCTGCTCAGCAAGGGCTGCTTCCACCTCAGCGTGGGCCCTCTCTGCAGCTTTCATCGCTTCTTCCATCACTGCAGTGTGGCGATCGGCTTCTTCCTTGGCTGCTGTGGCGGTTTCTTGGGCAATCTGGCTTTGGAGACGTTTCTCAGCTAATTCAGCTTGGATCTCACGCAGGTAGTCCAAGTCAATCTGATTGGTCACCAGGACCGTATCAGTCCATTGAACGCGGTTAGCCAAATCAGAACTAGAGCTTGCCCCCAGCAAGGTCACCACCGAAATCATGGGCAGATTGTCCTGATAGACAGCCCGAGCATACCCAGCCACGGCTTCGCGTTGAGCATCAACCTTCTCCTGGCCCTTGGCCTCTTCTGCTTTCGCTTGAACCAGTACGACATTAGCTAGTCGAAGCTCTTCAGCTTTCTTGTCTGACTCAGCCTTGGCCACCGCATAGGCAGCTTGGGCAGATTCGAGTTTCGCTTGTGCCTCGGCCACTCGCGCCTGGGCGGCCTCAACCCGAGCAGCAGCTGCCACGAGGGCAGCCTCAGAAGCTTCAACGCTTCCCTTGGCTTGGGCGACTTCCTTGGTGATCTTTGATTTCTTGTCGCTGAGACCATCAGCGTTGGCCTCAGGAGCTAGTCCCACAAGAAGTACGAGGGTGCAACCAAGCACCGCAACGCGACGAACTAAGGTCTTCCAATTCATCGGTTCCTCCGAATCTGAGTCTCTGCGCGCCTACCGACATATGTCCCGTAGGCGTGAGATGACTCTAGTTCCGTCGTCGCCGAGCACCCAGAAATAGGGTTTTCTTGGTCGTGTCACAGGGGAAAAGCCTCAAGGTGGACTTGAGCAATGGTTTAGACCCTCAGGTATCTCCGCGCAGAAATCACGGTTGGAATCACCGACAAGATGATTGCCACAAGCACCATTCCCCCAACAGCGATGCCGGTTTGAGGCCATCCAACCCAGCGGAAACCATCACCAGCGCCCGTATTGCGCATGATGATGAACCAGACCCCAAAGATCACAGTTCCCGAAGCTAAGACAGCACCCACTAATCCAGCGATCAGAGACTCCAGGAGGAAGGGGCCCATGATGTAGAAGTTAGAGGCACCCACCAAACGCATGATCCCAATCTCGCGACCACGGGTGAAGGTGGCCATACGAATCGTCGTACCAATCTGGAGAGCAGCTGCCAGGAGCAAAACCACACTCAAGGCGATCGTCCCCCACTGCAAGGCCCCCAACCATTTGAAGACCGGATCGAGGATTTGATGAAGGTCCTGAATTTTTTGGACACCGCGCATCAGCTGAAGTTGGGACACCAAACCCGCATACTCCTGCGGATCGACGAGCTTGACTCGGTAGTTGTCCTGCATCTCTTCGATGCTCAACGAATCTTTGATCGGGGAGTCTTTAAAAACATCCAGGAACTCTTGATAAGCCTGCTCCTTGGTCTGATAGTAGACTGCCTCAACCTCCGGGTTGTTTTGGATGGCAGTAAAAATCTGAGCCCTCTGCTCATCGGTGGCATCCTGACCAGGTTCACAATTACCACCGGTTTGGAGTTTGGCCGTACACAGATAAACTGTGATCTCGATCTTGTCGTACCATTCCCCCTTAAAGAGGTTGACCTGCTGGGCGGCAATCAAACCAGCGCCAAACAGTGACAGGGACACCCACATGGTCATGATGACAGCCAAGGTGATGCCAAGGTTTCTGACCAAACCAGACCAGGTTTCGGATAAAGCGTGACGCATATCTTTCCTCTCAGGCTCTCGCGCCGTAGATTCCACGAGCCTGGTCACGGACAACATGGCCCGATTCAAGCTCCACTACTCGTTTGCGCATCTGATCAACCATGGCCCAGTCATGGGTCGCCATGACCACCGTGGTTTCCGAGCGGTTGATTCTATCGAGAAGTTTCATGATCCCCACCGAGGTTTCTGGATCAAGGTTTCCTGTGGGTTCGTCAGCAAGCAGGATCTTCGGATGGTTCACGAAGGCACGAGCCACCGCCACCCTCTGCTGCTCACCACCAGAGAGTTCATCGGGGCGACGCCCAGTCTTATCAGCAAGCCCCACCAATTCGAGGGTCTCGGGAACAACTTTACGAATGAGGGAACGTGGTTTGCCGATCACCTGCAAAGCAAAGGCCACATTCTCAAACACAGTCTTGCCGGGAAGCAGACGGAAATCTTGAGAGACCATGCCAATCTCGCGACGCAAGGCAGGAATCTTGCGCTCAGGTAGCGCCGCCACATCCTTGCCTGACACATAGATACGACCGGTCGTGGGACGGAATTCACGCAAAATGAGCTTCATCAGTGTCGACTTACCCGACCCTGATCCTCCCACGAGGAAGACAAACTCCCCTTTCTCGATCTCGATGTTGATGTTCGCCAGAGCAGCCCTGGTTTGCCCATCATAGATTCGAGAAACTTCTTCAAACTTGATCAATGCTTTACCTCTCCAGATCAGTTCATCAGTGCCCTACTCTACCTTGGTCTTCCTCAGGTCAAGGTTTACCTCGCCCTAAGCCTCAGCATTACTCATGCGACGCCACCGAATCCCAGCATCAATAAACCCATCCAAATCACCGTCAAAAACAGCCGTGGGGTTACCCACCTCGAACCCACTGCGAAGGTCTTTGACCATTTGGAAGGGTTGGAGTACGTAGTTACGGATTTGGGCGCCCCAAGAATTGCCACCATCACCTTTGAGTTCTTTCATTTCAGCCTCACGCTCCAAGCGGGCCCTCTCCAAAAGGCGGGATTGGAGGACCTTCATGGCAGCCACCTTGTTCTGGAGCTGTGATTTCTCATTTTGGCAACTGACGACGAGCCCTGTGGGAAGGTGGGTGATCCTGACCGCTGAGTCGGTAGTGTTGACCGATTGTCCACCTGGGCCTGAGGATCGAAAAACATCCACCCGAATATCGGCCTCCGGTATATCAATGTGATCTGATTCCTCAGTGACCGGCATGACCTCCACCCCAGCAAAAGAGGTGTGGCGTCGCCCCTGATTGTCAAAAGGTGAGATTCTCACCAGTCGGTGGGTTCCATGTTCAACCGCGAGTGTTCCGTATGCGAAGGGTGCCGTGACCTGGAAGGTCGCCGATTTGATGCCTGCCTCTTCAGCGTAGGAGATGTTGTAAACCTCAGTTGTGTGACCGTGGCGTTCAGCCCAGCGCAGGTACATCCGAAGGAGCATTTCCGCAAAATCTGCGGCATCTACTCCCCCAGCCTCAGAACGAATAGTGATCAACGCGTCACGGTCGTCGTAGTCCCCGTTCAGCAGGGTTCGTACCTCCAAGGCCTGGATCTCCGGGGTGATCGCGCTCAGGGTCAATTCAGCTTCCGCAAGGGTCTCTGCATCCGATTCTTCAGCACCCAAGTCTATGAGTACGCTCGCGTCATCCAAGCGACTTCGCAGCGTCGCCACCTTCTCCACATCTGCCTGCAACCTCGACAACTTGGAGGTCACCTCCTGAGCATGGGCTTGATCATTCCACAAGTCAGGATGAGCAGCTTGGGTTTCCAGTTCCGCTATGGTGGCAAGTTTCTTGGGTACGTCAACAACAACCTCAATCGAACCCATCACGTGATCGAGCTCATTGAAGGTGTTTCGAAGATCATCCACAGTAGCCACGAGCACCGATTCTACCGGTGTACGACCTCTGAGGAGAACTTATGACTAGTTGTGTGACTGCGGGGTCTGGATTCCTTGTGCGAGTCACAACACTGGCATGACCCGCCCCGTCTGCGCAGCATAGCGACTCGCAGTGCGCTGCATGACTCAATTCCCGTCACCCTGCGGAGCGGAGCGACTCGCAGGGTGACAAGGGGACGGTATGAACTGTCACACGTGTGACAGGCAACGAGTCACACTCATCGCCGTCACCCTGCGCGAAGTCGCAGGGTCCAGACTATCCAGTTGCCTGACTGTGGATTCTGGATTCTGCGAGTCGCTTCGCTCCGCAGAATGACCGGGAAGAATGTGCTCCGCAGAATGACGGGGAAGAATGTGCTCCGCAGAATGACGGGGCAGGAGAAAATCTGCAGGGTGACGGGAATTGGGTGACGGGATCGATTCCTGCCACCCCGCAACCATCTGGGGAAAGGCGAGGGGTGCGGACAGGGTTGGGAGGTCACGCACCCCTCACGGTTGGTGCTAACTTGCGTCAGCAATCCTTTGGCGCAGATCAGCCAATTGCTTGGTGAGTTCTGCGGGTAGTTTGTCGCCGAATTGTGCGAAATACTCTTCAGCCAGGTCAGCTTCCACACTCCAGGCTGCCGGGTCCAAGGTGAACAGGGCATCCATGGTTTCTGCTGAGATATCCAGACCGTCCAAGTTGAGCTCACCTGGAGCAGGGATCTGGCCAGAGATAGCATCGACAGCTTCAGCTTCACCAGCTACCCGGCGTACTGCCCACTCGATGGGGCGGCAATTCTCGCCGAAACCCGGCCACATGAAATTGCCATCGGCGTCCTTGCGGAACCAGTTCACCTGGAAGATCTTGGGAGCCTTGTCACCAAGGATCTTGCCCATCTTCAACCAGTGTGCCCAGTAGTCGGCCATGTTGTAACCACAGAAGGGAAGCATCGAGAACGGGTCGCGACGAAGAGCGCCCACCGAACCCTCGGCAGCAGCAGTCTGCTCAGAAGCTACCGTGGCACCCACAAAGACACCATGCTCCCAGTCATAGGACTGGGCGATCAGCGGCACATTGGAGGTACGACGTCCACCGAAGAGGATGATGTCCACGGGCACACCAGCTGGATCCTCCCAGTTGGGGGCAATCGAGGCGGCCTGATCGGCGCGTACAGTGAAACGACCATTCGGATGGGCAGCAGGAGTGCCAGATTCCGGGGTCCAGTCATTGCCCAACCAGTCGATCAGGTGAGCAGGTGGTTCATCGGTCAAACCCTCCCACCACACGTCACCATCATCAGTCAACGCAACATTGGCGAAGATCGTGTCATGGTCGAGCGCTTCCAAAGCGGTGGGGTTGGTCTTCAGCGACATGCCGGGTGCCACACCAAAGAATCCAGCTTCAGGGTTGATCGCGTACAGACGCCCATCAGCACCAGGGCGCAACCAGGCAATGTCATCACCAATAGTTTCGACCTTCCATCCGGGGATAGTGGGACGCAGCATCGCCAGATTTGTCTTTCCACAAGCAGAGGGGAAAGCAGCCGACAGATGGAAGTGGCGACCCTTCGGATCAGTCAACCTCAGCAGCAGCATGTGCTCGGCGAACCAGTTTTCATTGCGGGCCAGAACTGAGGCGATACGCAAGGCGTAACACTTCTTGGCCAGCAGTGCGTTTCCGCCGTACCCAGAACCATAGGACCAAATCTCAGAGGTCTCAGGGAAGTGGGTGATGTACTTCTCGTCATTACACGGCCAGATGACATCTTCGCGCTCGTTGCCATCAGCGTCAATGAGTGGGTAGCCCACCGAGTGCACAGCAGGAACCCAGAAGGCCCCAGCATTAATAGCATCGAGGGCTTTCGTGCCGGCGCGGGTCATGAGGATCATGTTGATCACCACGAAGGGCGAGTCAGTGACCTCGATACCCAGCTTGGAGATCTCCCCACCAAAGGGGCCCATCGAGAACGGGATGATGTACATCGTGCGACCACGCATACAACCATTGAAGACCCCCTTGATGGTTGCGCGCATCTCGGTGGGATCAGCCCAGTTGTTGGTCGGACCAGCGTCTTCTTCTTTCTCCGAACAGATGAAGGTACGCGACTCCACACGGGCTACGTCAGCAGGGTTGGAGCGAGCCAGGAAACAGTTCGTTCGCTTGGCAGGGTTGAGCGGGATCATCGTACCGGCGTCAACCAGCTCGGCAGCTAGCTTATTCCACTCTTCCTTGGATCCATCACACCAGTGAATGGCTGACGGCTTGGTTAAATCGGCAATCTCATTGACCCATGAGAGGAGGGCTTCGGGGACACCAGCAGGTGTATTCGTGGGGATGGCTTCCTGGGTCATCATTGACTCCTTGTGTAGCTCACGTCTCCGCAGTACGGATGCGCGATGATCATTACTGATTGTCCTTGTGGGGTACGCTAGCGACTCACCACTGTGACATGTTCAGAATACTAGCTTGATCCACAACCACCACCAGAAATCTTCTGGTTGTCCCAGCAAGTGGAACGCTCTGACTCATAGTGATGAGTCTGCTTACCGCTCAATGGATTGGGCTGACCAGAACAACCCAAGTGAGGTAGACTAGGTGGTCGCGTTTGCATAGGACTCATAGCTCAGTTGGTGGAGCGCTTCCCTTACAAGGAAGAGGTCGTCGGTTCGAGCCCGGCTGAGTCCACCACCATCACCCTGCGCACCCAACCCAGTCATTCCGCGCTATGTACCCAATCCGGTCATTCCTTGATATGTACCCAATCCGGTCATTCCGCGCGAAGTCGCGGAATCCAGATGTGATAGTTCCCACGACTGGGGTTGTTGGTGGTTGGTCAGACTGTTCGCCTGAGCGCATATTGTGGATGATGTGGATTCTGGGCCCTGCGACTTCGCGCAGGGTGACGGTGGTGGAGTTGCGCAGGGTGACGGCTGTTGAGGTGTCATTGGAGTTGAGCGCAACGATCCAGAATTGCCACCATCAGCAACTGCGGCATCTTTCGAACAACCGCGACCGTTCAGCGGTGGAAATGCAGGATCGTTGCGTCGCTGGTCAAACCGCGACTCACTCCCAACCCCACCAAGTCATTCCGCGCGAAGTCGCGGAGTCCAGATGTGATAGTTCCCACGACTGGGGTTGTTGGTGGTTGGTCAGACTGTTCGCCTGAGCGCATATTGTGGATGATGCGGATTCTGGACCCTGCGACTTCGCGCAGGGTGACGGGGGTGGAGTTGCGCAGGGTGACGGGGGTGGAGTTGCGCAGGGTGACGGTGGAGAGACGCAGGGGGACGGCTGTTGAGGTGTCATTGGAGTTGAGCGCAACGATCCAGAATTGCCACCATCAGCAACTGCGGCATCTTTCGAACAACCGCGACCGCTCAGCGGTGGAAATGCAGGATCGTTGCGTCGCTGGTCAAACCGCGACTCACTCCCAACCCCACCAAGTCATTCCGCGCGAAGTCACGGAATCCAGATGTGATAGTTCCCACGAATGGGATTATGTGTGGTTGGTGAGACTATTCGGCTACTCCGCGTAGTGGATGATGTGGATTCTGGGCCCTGCGACTTCGCGCAGGGTGACGGTGGTGGAGTTGCGCAGCGGCGGTGGTGGAGTTGCGCAGCGACGGTGGTGCGCGCCGGGTACGCGGATGCGCCACCCTACCGCCGTACTGCCTTAGGGCGAACCACCTTATGGGCTGACCAATCCTGGGAAACCTGGGCTGAGGTGGTTAACGACAGACCAGCAGCCACAACACCCTCGGATAGGTCGGATTGTGGTACGTGGCCGTCTCGACCAATTTTGGGGGTCATCACCCACAGAAAACCTGTGGGGCCTAAGTCGGTGAGTGAATCAATGAGGAGATCCATGACATCCCCATCGTCTTCACGCAACCACAAAAGCACCACATCGACAGCCCCTGCGGATTCCTCCACCATGTCGGAATCGATGAGATCCATGATTGCTTGACGAAAACCCTCGTCAACATCACTATCCCAACCGAGTTCCTCGACCGCCATATCTTTCATCAAACCAAGTTGGTGGATTCCCGCAGGATCAGCTCCACCGTCTTGACGCAGTACAGACTCCTTCGTCTTATCTAAACGCACGAGGACTAATCTACGCGATTTAACCCTTGGATGTACGCCGAGTGTCCACTGGTGGAGACACTGTGGCGCTGACCTCGTTCAGTTGATACTTCTCGAAAGCCGCCAAAGGCGCTTCGGGGGCGATCTGCCCACCACGTGCAAGCATCTGAAGAGCCTTGACCACTATCGAAGCGGCATCGATCTTTAGCCAACGCCGGGCAGCATCACGAGTATCAGAGAAACCGAACCCATCAGCGCCCAAGGCAAAGAAATCCTGCCCCACCCAAGGAGCGATCTGATCTTGGACAGCCCTCATGAAATCCGAGACAGCAATCACTGGACCAGGGCGCCCACCGAGCTTGTTGACCAGGAAAGGCTCCCGAGCGGCTCCCCCCTCCATGAGGGGGGCTTCGGACTCCATGGCATCACGTCTCAACTCATTCCAAGAAGTCACTGACCACACATCAGCGCCCACCTGGAAATCATGCCAGAGCATTTCTTGAGCCTTGAGTGCCCACGGAACGGAGGCACCCGAAGCCAAGAGTTGAACACAGGGGCGATCCTTGACCTGACCTTCACGCAGGAGATACATCCCGCGTTTGATTCCTTCCACGTCCACATTCGGTGGCTCAGCGGGTTGAATCATGGGTTCGTTGTACATCGTCAGGTAGAAGATCAGATCCTGGGGGTCCTTACCGTACATGGTCTGCAAACCGTGTTCGAAGATATGGGCCATCTCGTAAGCGAAAGCCGGATCATAGTGGCGTATTGCAGGGTTCGCCGATGCGAGCAGGGGGCTATGCCCATCAGCATGTTGGAGCCCCTCCCCAGCTAGTGTTGTCTTCCCAGCGGTGGCTCCAATGAGGAACCCGCGGGCGAGTTGATCGGCTGCCGCATAGAATTCGTCGCCGGTACGCTGGAAACCAAACATGGAATAGAACATGTAGATCGGAACCATGGGATATCCGTGGGTGGCATAGGAGGACCCTGTTGCCGTGAACGCCGCCGCCGATCCGGCCTCATTGATTCCGGTATGGATGATCTGCCCCGAACTGGATTCCCGGTAAGCCAGCATGGCGTCATTATCGACCGGGGTATATTTCTGGCCGTGGGGGTTGTATATCTTGATCGTGGCAAAGAAAGAGTCCATTCCGAAGGTACGCGCTTCGTCAGGGATGATGGGCACCACTCGAGTGCCGAATTCTTTGTGGCGAATCAGGTCCTTGAGCAGGCGTACGAAAGCCATCGTGGTAGCCACAGGCTGGGTGCCTGAACCCTGGCGTACTGCTGCATAAGCTTTGGACTCCGGCAAGGCGATCGGCTTCACCATCGAGCGACGTTCGGGGACAAAACCACCGAGTTTCATCCGGTGTTCCCTCAGATAAACGATACGTGGGTCTTCCGCGCCAGGGTGATAGTACGGTGGGAGGTAGGGATCGGCCTCCAACACCTTGTCGGTGATCGGGATCTGGAGGCGGTCACGGAATGCTTTCAAATCATCGAGTGCTAGTTTCTTCATCTGATGGGTGGCATTGCGCCCAGCAAAATGGCTCCCCAAGAAGTAACCCTTGATCGTGTGGGCAAGGATGACCGTGGGTGCACCATTGGCATGACTCGCTTGAGCATAGGCAGCATAAACCTTCTGATAGTCATGCCCGCCACGGGTCAGACGCCAAATGTCGTCGTCACTCCAATGCTCAACCATCTGGGCGGTACGCGGGTCTCGTCCGAAAAAGTTTTCACGAACATACGCTCCATCGTTGGCTTTGAAGGTCTGGAAGTCACCATCAGGAATCGAGTTCATGAGGTTGACTAGTGCGCGATCCTTGTCTGCTTCGAGTAGCGGATCCCAGCCGGAACCCCACACCACTTTGATGACATTCCATCCAGCGCCCGAGAAGAAGGCTTCCAATTCTTGGATGATCTTCCCGTTACCGCGTACTGGCCCATCGAGACGTTGCAGGTTGCAGTTGACTACGAAGGTGAGATTATCGAGCCCCTCATAGGCGGCGAATTGGATCAGTCCACGCGATTCTGGTTCATCCATTTCCCCATCACCGAGGAAGGCCCATACTCTCTGGTCGGAGGTGTCTTTCAAACCGCGATGAGCAAGATATCGGTTGAAGGATGCTTGGTAGATCGCGTTCATGGGGCCTAGGCCCATCGACACGGTGGGGAATTCCCAGAATCCTGGAAGATTCCTGGGGTGAGGGTACGACGGCAGGGCCCGAATTTTTCCGTCAACAAGGTGGCTTTTTTCTTGACGGTATCCATCAAGATCAGCTTCCTCCAGACGCCCTTCAAGATAGGCTCGGGCATACATTCCTGGTGCTGAATGACCTTGGAAAAATATTTGGTCTCCCCCGCCGGGGTGTGCCTTACCTCTAAAGAAGTGGTTGAGACCTACCTCATAAAGCGTAGCTGAGGACGCGTACGATGAAATGTGTCCGCCCACACCAAATCCTGGTCTTTGGGCTCGATGAACCATGATGGCGGAGTTCCACCGAAGGAGGCGACGGTAGCCTCGTTCCACCACGATGTCACCTGGGTATTCGGGTTCCTGAGCAACCCCAATAGTGTTGACGAAGTCTGTGCTGTGTAAACCTGGTACGGCAATGTGGCGTTCCCTTGCACGCTCCAGCAAGCGTAAAACCATGTAATGTGCGCGCTCATAGCCTGAATCACGGATGAGCCCGTCGAAGGACTCTAACCATTCTCCAGTCTCATGGGGGTCCTGGTCTTTCACTGCGGATGGAATCCCTGAGATGATAGGGGATGATTGCTCTTGGGGTATCACGAGAGTGTCATCCTTTCTCGGCGTAATGAAGTGATTCTTGCCACTTGTGTGAGAGAATCATTTCCCATCCTACAAAGGAATTTAAGGAGACCACAATGGATTGGTTACGAGCCCTCTTGCTCGGCATCGTTGAAGGCATCACAGAGTTTCTACCAGTGTCGTCAACAGGTCACCTCACGATCACTGAAAAACTGCTGGGGATGAACATCGATGCACCCGATGTCACTGCCTTCACTGCCATCATCCAGATCGGTGCTATTGCTGCAGCTATTCTCTATTTTTGGAAAGATATCGTACGGCTGGCTGTGGGCTGGGTGAAGGGGATTGTCAACAAAGACCAGCGTGGAACTGACTATCGCCTCGGTTGGGCTGTCATTGTGGGTTCGGTTCCTATTGGCATTGTTGGTTTTTCTCTGCGCCATGTGATCGAGACAACCCTGAGATCTCTTTGGGTGGTGGCTGCTGCCCTGATCCTGTGGAGTTTTGTCCTCTGGTTCGCTGATCGTTTTGCTGAACGTAGTTCTCGTGCGCAACGCGCCCACCTGCGTGACGAATCATCGATCACGGTCGTGGATGCTTTGATTATTGGTGCGACACAGTGTTTGGCTCTGATCCCAGGGGTGTCTCGTTCAGGTGCCACCATTTCTGCGGGTCTTCTTCGCGGTTTCGATCGTACGACAGCAACACGGTGGAGTTTCTTCTTGGGCATTCCAGCTCTCACCCTGGCGGGGATTTTCGAAGCTGTCACCAATTTTGATGAAATCTCCACCGGTTTCGGATGGGGACCAACACTGGTGACCACCGGTGTCTCTTTTGTGGTGGCCTATGCAACCATTGCATGGTTGTTGAAGTTTGTTGCTTCGAATCGTTTCACGGTCTTTATCATCTACCGGATTGTGCTGGGTCTGGCCTTGATTGCTCTGCTGGTTTTCGGCGTGATCTCAGCGGTGTAAGAAGCTGCCCCGGGTGTCTTTGGCGAGCTGAGTCGCAGCTATGGAATAGTCTTAGCTACCATGCGTACTGCATTTGTCGGCTCCTCCACGTTGAGGGTTTCCCAACTCGGCTTGGGCACAATGAGTTGGGGCGGGCGTACGACTGCTAGCGAAGCCTCGGATATGTTGAAGGCTTTCGCTCACGCTGGTGGCACACTGATCGACACTGCTGCCGCCTATGGCAACGGGGATGTCGAATCATTGTTGGGCCGGCTCATGAGGCAGGATGTTCCTCGCCGGGAACTCGTCCTGGCAACGAAATCTGGTTTTGTGGTCAAACGCGACCAACGGGTGGTCGACAATTCACGGTCAACCTTGCTAAAGGATTTGGAGGGCTCCCTTGACCGCTTGGGCACTGACCATGTTGATTTGTGGCAGGTCCATGCGTGGGGTGAGGAACCTCTGGAGGAAACCCTGAGTGCTCTCGATGAGGCAGTGTCGCGGGGTATGGCTGCCCATGTTGGTGTCTCTAATTTTGTGGGATGGCAGGTGGCTGAAGCAGAAACCTGGCAGCGGGCTCGCGGGAATACTCCCTTGATCTCGGCCCAAGGTGAGTATTCCATGCTAGCCCGCAGTGCAGAGTTGGAGCTTCTTCCTTGCCTGAATCAACTCCAGGTGGGTTTCTTCGCCTGGTCGGCTTTGGGCCGTGGTGTGCTGAGCGGGAAGTATGCGAATTCGATCCCTGCTGGTTCTCGTGGTGATGATTCTTCTCTGGCATGGTTTGTTGAGCAGTACGCCGATGAGGGGTCGAGACGGATTGTTGAAGCTCTCATGGTGGCAGCTCGTGGTCTGGGCCTCACTGCTGCACAGGTGGCACTCAGTTGGTTGTGCGATTCTCCCCATGTCACCTCTGCACTGATTGGCCCACGAAACCTCGATCAGCTTCAACCTTTGTTGAGTATCGATGACATTGTGTTGCCCGAACCTATTATCTCTGCCTTGGATGATGTCACTGGTGGACCGAGGATATATCGCCTTGAGTCTTGAGTGTGGAGCGTAGAGCGCTCACATGATTCTTGTTCAAGTTGAGACCAAACCGTTATAAAATCTGCGGATTTTTGCATTGACTCAGCGTAAATACCCCCGTAGTATGAGACCAGATCAAAAATGTGAGCGTTAACACTAATCCGGCGATGAGGGCATCGCCAACCAAGACAGGTCAAGAGATAGTGAGGCAATGGAGCTACCGCAAGACCTGACTGAAACCAGCTGAAACCCATCCGGGGTGGCACCGGGCCACACAAGGCTGGACATCATACTGATATGTAACTGCAGAGGAGAAACTTGATGAATATCAAGAAAATTATTTTGGGTGTGGCAAGTGTCGCACTATTCCTAGGCCTGTCCGCTTGCAACCCAGGCGAAGGCGGAGGAGATGGGGGCACCACTGGTGACGTCATCACTGTAGGGTTTGCTCAGGTGGGTGCCGAGTCTGGCTGGCGTACCGCTAACACACAGAGCTTCAAAGACTACTTCGTTGAAGAAAACGGCTTCAAGCTGGTGTTCGCTGATGCGAACCAGGATGCTGACAAGCAAAAGCAAGACGTCCGTGACTTCATCGCTCAAGGCGTCGACTACATTGTTCTTGCCCCTGTGACGGATTCCGGATGGGAACCCGTGCTCCAAGAGGCCAAAGATGCTGGTATCCCGCTGATCGTTGCTGACCGTCAATTGATGGTTGCTGATGATCTCTATCTCACCTACTTGGGTGGGAACATGAGAGGTGAAGGTGACACCGCTGTTCAGTGGCTCGTCGACCACATTGCTGCTGAGGGCATCACCGATCCTATTAATATCGTCCACCTCCAGGGCACCATTGGTTCAACCGCACAAAAGGGTCGCACCGAAGCTCTGGACGAGGCAGTCAAGGACAAGGCTGACTGGACCATCGTTGCTCAGCAGACTGGTGAATTCACCCAGGCCAAGGGCCAGGAAGTCATGGAATCCATCATTCAGCAGGGTCTGGCATTCAACGTCATTTACGCCGAAAATGATGACATGGCTTATGGCGCCATCGACGCCCTCAAGGCTGCTGGCATCAACCACCAGGAATTGATCATCATCTCCTTCGACGGCAATAAGTCCGCCGTACAGATGGTTATTGATGGTGACATCGACGTGATTGCCGAATGCACCCCGTTGCTTGGGCCACAGATTGCTGATCTGATTCGCAGAGCTGAAGCTGGCGAGACCCTCGATAAGGTGACCTACTCCATTGAGGGCTTTATCGACTCGACCAACGCAGCAGAGAAACTGCCGATCGCTTTTGGTTCATAAGGCGTGACCACTTCTCTTGAGAGAAGTTAATGTCTACAAGGAGGCGGACACGCGGAGTTATACTTCGAGTGTCCGCCTTCATCATTCCCCAGTAGCTCCTAGACAGACAGGAGGTAGCCATGAATCACCCCCTCATCCAGATGCGTTCCATCACCAAAAATTTTCCTGGAGTGCTCGCCCTAGATCAGGTTGATTTCACTCTCAAACCTGGAGAGATCCATGCACTCATGGGAGAAAATGGCGCCGGCAAGTCCACGCTCATCAAGGTTCTCACCGGGGCCGAAGAATTCGAAACAGGACAGATACTTCTGGGAGAGAATCCTGAACCCATCATCAACACCTCCCCCGAACAAGCTCAACAACGAGGAATCTCAACGGTTTATCAGGAAGTCAATCTGTGCCCGAACCTCTCGGTGGCAGAAAACCTCTTTGTTGGTCGACAGCCGAAACGACTCTCCATGATTCATTGGGCTGAGATGAATCGTCGCTCGCGAGCCATCATGGATCGCATCGGGGTCGACATTGATGTTGAGAAACCACTGGAAGTCTATTCACTGGCAGTCCAGCAGATGGTGGCCATCGGGCGGGCCATTGATATCTCCGAAGATGTGCTCATCTTGGACGAACCCACATCTTCCCTCAACGAATCAGAGGTTGCTACCCTCTTTGATCTCATGCGCAAACTTCGCGATGAGGGTATGGGCATCATCTTCATCACACACTTCCTGGAGCAGGTCTACGAGGTCTGCGACAAGATCACGGTTCTTCGCAATGGTGGCTTGGTGGGCGAATACCTCATCGAAACAATGCCCCGCAAGGACCTTGTTGCTGCGATGCTGGGTCGCTCCTTTGATGATCTTGCTGCCATCGAGGGGGAAAGCCACGCCGTGAAAGAAGAGGGGATGCCCGTGATCTCCGCACGGTCAGTGGGGGTACGAGGTGGGGTCAAACCCTTCGACTTCAACGTCTTTGAAGGGGAGGTTGTTGGGCTGGCTGGACTGCTCGGCTCTGGGCGTACTGAGGTAGCTCGGGCTATTTACGGCGCTGACAACCCCAACTCCGGAACCCTGGAAGTCAAAGGGAAAAGAGTTCGCCACAATCCACTCAGCTCAATGAGAGCAGGCATGGGGTTTTGTCCAGAATCCCGTAAACACGAAGGCTGTGTCCAGGATCTCTCTGTACGCGAGAACATCATCCTGGCGGAACAAACCAAGCGTGGTGTTTTCCGACTCATGTCCGCTAGTGAGCAAGAGAAAATCGCCAAACAATATGTCGATCTACTCCAAATCAAAACAGCCTCCTTGGACACACCCATCAGCCAATTGAGTGGTGGCAATCAGCAGAAGGTGATTCTTGCCCGCTGGTTGGCCACCCATCCTGATTTTCTCATCCTCGATGAACCCACCCGTGGTATCGATGTGGGCACGAAAGCTGAGATCCAGCGCCTGTGTGTGGAACTCGCCGGCCAAGGAATGTCGATCCTCTTCATCTCCTCAGAAATCGATGAGATGCTTCGAACATGCTCCCGTATTGGGATCATGCGTGATTTGCATAAAGTCGGCGAGGCTAGTGGGGATCAACTATCGTCCTCAACGATCATGTCCATGATCGCTGGAGGTGAATCCGATGAGTGAGACCAATATCCTCAAACGGATCGTCCGTCACCGGATGTTTTTCCCCCTGCTGTGTCTGGTTTTGGTCCTGCTCATCAATGTGATCGTGACCGCCACACAAGCAGGGGCCTCCCCGGCGACTTTCTTCCAAATCACTTTCATCAAAGAAACCGGCACCCTGGCTGGTCCCCTCATCACGATTCTCAACCGCTCCTCCGAGCTGGTCATTCTCGCCGTGGGTATGACCCTGGTGGTCTCCTGCACCAAGGGCGCAGATATCTCGGTGGGTTCGGTGATGGTGCTGTCAGGGGCTGTCAGTATCTGGCTGCTCGGCTTCGGAACCCTCAAAGCAAACAACTACCAGGTGGAATCCTACGTTGTTCCCTATGTGGTTGGTCTGCTCGCTGCCTTGATTGTTGGCGCTGCATGTGGGCTGTGGCATGGGTTCCTGGTGGCCAAGCTGAAGATCCAGCCCATGATCGCCACGTTGATTCTTCTTATTGGTGGCAGGGGGATAGCCAAGATTGTCGCCGATGGCCAGATTAATAAGGTACGCGTCCCCAGTTATCGCTGGTTGGGCAACACGATCGAAAACTCTCAAGGACTCAATCCACTGTTGCTACCCACACCGATCTTCGTCGCTATTGGCGTGGTGGTCGTGGCAGCACTCTTGTTGAGGTTCACTGCCTTGGGCATGAATATTCAATCGGTCGGGATCAATGACCGCTCGTCTCGAATCCTGGGGCTCAACTCGGTTCGTATCATTTTCACTGTCTTTGTGATTTGCGGAATGTGTGCTGCCATCGCCGGTATGATCGCCACCTCACGTATCGCCAGTGTTGACACACAGAACATCGGAAAAATGATCGAGCTGGACGCCATCTTGGCTGTTGCCTTGGGCGGGAACTCTCTGGCAGGTGGCAAGTTCTCCTTGGGTGGGTCGGTGATCGGGGCCATCACTATTCAGACCTTGACGACCGTACTGTATTCGCTGAGTGTTTCCCCTGATCAACTGCCCTTCTTCAAAGCTGTCGTGGTGATCATCATTGTGATCGTTCAGTCACCTCAACTTCGCCCATTAGCCGAGAAGGCTCTTGGTGGCCTGCGACGACTCTTCGGTCTTCCCCCTCGACGCGTCAAGAAACCGCCAATTGCTGGTGATGACGGTCAAGTTTTAGACGTCGAACCCGAGTATGAGGAAACCAATTTTTCTTCAGGAGGTGAACGATGACTGATACAACGACCACCATGTCCACTATCCGCAAGAAGAGCTTCCTTGGTTCCTTGATGGCCAGGTTCTACGGGAACAATTTCCTGTTGATCATCACTATCGTGTTGTTTGCCGGAATGTACATCACGGGGTCTGTGATTTTCTCCAACAAGAACTTTGGCACCCTCAACTCTTTCTTTGACATGTTGAACTCCAATTCGGCATTGATTGTGTTGGCTGCTGGTATGACCATGGTGTTGATCTCGGGAGGGATAGACATCTCTGTGGGTGCACAGATGGCCATGTACTGCATGATGTTTGCCTATTTCATCGAGAAACAGCATGTCAACGCGTACACCATGATTGTTGTTGTTCTCATCACCGGTGTTGTTTTCGGGCTCATCCAAGGGGTGTTGGTGGCGTACTTCGACATCCAACCTTTCATTGTGACCCTGGCAGGGTTATTCCTTGCGCGTGGTTTAACAGCCATGATCTCCCCGGAAACCATCAGCATCCAGGACCCGAATTTCCAGTCTCTGGTGTCAATGAAACTCCGCTTCCCCTTTGGGGGGTATTACAACTCTGTCGGTGACTATCAACAACCCTTCGTCTATCTCCATGTTGTCTTGGCTCTGCTCATTCTCATCGCCTTGTATGTGATGATGACATGGACAAAGTTTGGGCGCAGTATTTATGCAGTAGGTGGCAACCAGCAGTCAGCTCGCCTGATGGGGTTGAATGTTCGCCGGACCAAACTCATGGTCTACGTCCTCAATGGTTTCCTTGCTGCTTTCGCCGGATTCCTGTTTTGCTTGTTCTCTCCTGCTGGTGCAGTGGAGAAAGCACCCGCTTATGAGATGTACGCCATTGCAGCAGCTGTGATCGGTGGAGCAATGTTCACCGGTGGTGTCGGCAACGTACTAGGTTCCCTGTTTGGTGTGCTCGTCCAGGCAACGATCATCAAGTTCGTCAACTTCACTGGCACCCTGTCCAACGGTTGGCCCGAGTTCATCCGAGCAGCGATCATGAGCTTCTTCATCATCCTTCAAGCCGTCTTCACCTGGGTCCGCAAACAACGAGAGTAACAAACGCCCGCGACGGGTTTCTTTTCGACACAGTCATTCGCTTCAGGTGACACAAGGGGACAGGAAACTCCGTCACCCTGCGGAGCACTGCGAGTCGCGCTGGCGCGCTCCGCAGCACAGGCTCCGCGACTCGCAGGGTCCAGACTGCCCAGTCGTTTGACTGTGGTTTCTGGATTCTGCGACTTCGCGCAGAACGACGGGGTGGGTGTGTACAGAATGTGACAGGCACCACTGCCACACCCCCGTCTCCCTGCGCGAAGTCGCAGGGTCCAGACTACGCAGTTGATCGACTGTCGAGTCTGGATTCGCGAGTCGCGGAGCCTGCTCCCCAAACGAGAAACTGGCCACCGCGCAGGTACGGTGGCCAGTTTTTGTTTCTCAAGGAGGACGGATTAGATTCCTCGCGCCAAACGGTGGTACGCAGCATTCCACCGTAGACGATCTTCAAAACTCTCACGGGTTGTGGACTGATCAATGAGAGCAAATTCTGTGTCAACCATGCGGGCAAACTCACGGAAATGATCGACCCCCACTGCTGTGGACATCACAGTGTGGTGGGAGGAGCCCGCTGTCAGCCAGCAGGCAGCTGCAGTGTAGAAGTCCGGTTCAGGAACCCACATGGCCCGACCCACGGGGAGCTTCGGCATAGGTTCGTCTGGCTTGACGAGATTAACCACGTTAGCGGTCATCCGGAAACGATCACGCATATCGGTGAGTCCGACCACTATCCCTTGACCTGGGTCGCTATCAAAAATGAACCGCACGGGGTCTTCTTTTCCACCAATGCCCAGAGGATGAATCTCCACGGAAGGTTTGGATGTGGTCAGGCTGGGACACACCTCCAGCATGTGAGCCCCGAGAATCTTTTCCTTACCTGGCGCCAGATGATAGGTGTAATCCTCCATGAGGGAGGCCCCACCTGGAAGACCCTCGCCCATCACCTTGGCAACACGAACCATGAGGGCAGTCTTCCAGTCACCTTCAGCACCAAACCCATAACCAGCTGCTTGGAGGCGTTGAACGGACATTCCAGGGAGCTGCTTGAGGTCTCCCAGATCCTCGAAGTTCGTGGTGAAAGCCATCGCCTGGTGGGTTTCCAAGAAAGACCTCAGAGCGATCTCCAATTTGGCTGAATAGAGTAGCGACTCGTGGCGCTGCCCACCAGTGCTAAGTTCTGGAACCACGTTGTAGAGGTCCTCATATTCTTGAGCCAAGCTTCGAGCCTCAGATTCACTGACTTGAGCGACCTGTGCAACAAGATCGTTGACCCCATAGGTGTTCACACTCACACCAAAGACATGCTCAGCTTCGACTTTGTCCCCTTCGGTCACCGCAACATTGCGCATATTGTCACCGAAGCGTACGAGATTGAGGTTCTTCGCACAATGGAATCCCGCGGCAGCTCTCATCCACACATCAATCTGGGAGCGTACCAACTCATGGGAGACGTGACCGACAACCGTCGTGCGCGCAATGCCGAGACGCGACTCGATGTAGGCAAACTCGCGATCCCCGTGAGCAGCCTGATTCAGATTCATGAAATCCATGTCAATCGTTGACCAGGGAAGATCCACATTAGCTTGGGTGTGAAGGTGAAGCAGGGGTTTGCTCAGTATGTCCAGCCCAGCAATCCACATCTTGGCTGGTGAGAAGGTGTGCATCCAAGCAATAACCCCAGCGCAGGTGTCGTCGGCGTTGGCTTCCACCATGATGCGGCGTATAGCATCCTTCGATGTCAGCGTAGGTTTCCACACCACCTCACTTCCGAGGTGTGATGTGTTGAGCTGTTCGACGATCGCTTTGGAATCCTCAGCAACCTGGAGCAGAGTCTCCTCGCCGTACAGGTGCTGGGAGCCAGTTAGAAACCACACGACCATGATCAACCTTCCTTCGTTGTGGGTGCCTGCCCATAGGCGTTGGTGTATCTCTCATAGAGAAAATCGATGTCTTCGGCCGCGATCACCTGAGGATCCCCGAGTTGACGCGAAACATGAACGGTTTTAGCCACCTCTTCGCACATCACAGCAGCCTTGAGCGCTGCGCGGGCGTCGCGACCAATGGTGAAAGGACCATGGTTCGCCATGAGTACTGCAGGTGAGCGAGAAGTGTGGAGAGTGTGGACTATCCCCTGCCCGATGGTGTCATCCCCTATCAAAGCAAAAGGCCCTACGGGTATCTCTCCACCAAACTCATCAGCCATCATCGTCAAGACACACGGTATCGGTTCACGGCGAATCGACCATGCAGTGGCATAGGTGGAGTGGGTGTGAACAACCCCTCCCACGTGCGCCATGTGCTGGTAAACGTACCCATGGGCGAAGGTGTCCGAACTGGGTGCAAGATCACCTTCGACTAGTTCCCCAGCGAAATTGGTGACCACCATGGAGGCTGCGGTGAGTTGATCATAAGCAACCCCGGAGGGTTTGATGACCATGAGTTCTTCCCCTGGTACGCGTGCGGAGATATTTCCAGCGGTCCACACCACCAAACCCCAGCGAATCAGTTCCTGGTGGAGTTGGGCGAGTTCCTCGCGTAGGGTGGCGATTGTTGCCGTGACACTCATGATTCTCCTGTCGTTGTCTCGAGCGCCACAGCCATCAGCGGAAGGCTACGCTCGTAGTGTTGAAGGAACTGTTGATAGCCGGCCACATCGCCAGGATCGGGTTCGAGGGTTTCGATTTCAGTGTGAGCGAAGACCACCTGGGTGAGGTAGTCCCCCAGCGACAGTCCCTGGGTGTCAGCCCCATAGGCAGCTAAGATAGCCATCCCCCAGGCTCCCCCTTCAGAGGCAGTCGCACCAACACTGACTGGGGTGTTCATGGCAGCTGCGAGGATGGACTGGGCTACTGTCTTGGTGGTGAATATCCCCCCATGTGCCCTCATGGTGTCCAACTCGACTTGCTCTGACTCAAGGATTCTCATCCCCAAGGAGAGGGTCGCAAAGGAACTCATCAGTAGGGTTCTCATGAGGTTCTCTAAGGTCAGTGATGATTCGGGGGTACGCACAATCAGCGGTCGACCTCCCGTGAGACCAGTGATGGGTTCTCCCGCTAGGTAGTTGTATGCCAGGAGTCCACCACCATCTTTGTCCCCGTCGAGCCCAGCATGGAAGAGGGTGGAAAAGACCTGCGTGGACTCCAGTGGCATCTGGGCTCTGGAAGCAAATTGGGTGAAGACACCCGCCCAAGCGTCCAGTTCGGATGCCCCATTGTTGCAGTGCACCATAGCCACAGGGTCTCCTGCTGGCGTAGTGACCATGTCGATCTCTGGATGCAGGGCAGTCAGTTCGCGCTCCAAAACGATCATGGCAAAGATGGAGGTTCCCGCAGAGATATTTCCGGTTCGCGGGGCAACAGCATGGGTAGCAACCATTCCTGTACCTGCATCACCTTCCGGTGGTACGACCACAATCCCATCGGGCAGGTCACCTGAGGGATCAATGAGCCTCGCTCCAGAGGTTGTGAGTGTCCCTGCTGGTTGGCCGGCCACTCGTACTTCAGGCAGGATCGTAGAAAGTTGTATCCCAGCATCATGTTCGTCGAGCAGTTCTTGGGCTAAGTCCATGCGAGGGCGATCCCAGCTGTGAGTTTCATCGATGGGGAAAACCCCGGAAGCATCTCCGACACCAAGAACCTTCTCACCGGTGAGTTTCCAGTGAACATACCCAGCTAGTGTGGTGATGTGATCAATCGAGGACACGTGGTCCTCATGATTCAGCACTGCTTGATAGAGATGGGCTATTGTCCAGCGCTGAGGGATAGTGAACCTCAGTTTCGTGGTCAGCACTGCACTTGCCTCAAGGGTCATCGTGTTACGCCAGGTACGAAATTGGGCGAGTTGTGCACCGGTGTCATCAAAGACCAGGTATCCATGCATCATCGCTGAGACACCGATGGCGGAAATGACCGGTGGCTCACCATTGTCAGCGACATAGGTTTGTTTGAGTTCGCCATAGGCTTGAGACAAGCCCTCCCACACTTCGTTTAACCCGTAGGTCCAGATTCCTTGATCGAAGTGGTTTTCCCAGGTGTGAGACCCCGCAGCAACGACCTGGTGGTCGGAGTCAATGAGGACAGCTTTGATTCGTGTGGAACCAAACTCTATCCCGAGGTAATGATCTTGTTTCATCACACCTTCACCGTGCTCACTCTGCGCCGCTCATGGCGCATATTGCCTTGAATTATGTTAACGCTCACATATGGAGAGTGTCAAGGGTTTCTCCGTTGATTCTCACTCTATTGAGACCAGGAAACCCCCCAGTATCCCCCCTGCATAGTGTGATCGTGAACACGAACACGACAAATAGCCTTTCACCCCTTAGACTAGGGGCATGGAAGAGACCCGAACTAGCCCAACAATTGCTGATGTTGCTCACCTGGCAGGGGTCTCCCATCAGACAGTGTCACGTGTGTTAAACAACCATCCGTCAGTGTCGACGAAAACCCATCATAAAGTCTCCCAGGCCATCGCCTCCTTGGGTTATCGGCGTAATCTTGCCGCTCGCACCCTCGCCACCGGCACGAGCCGTGTCATTGGGGTCCTGGTTACCCGTACCCACCTGTCTGGCCCCTCCGCAGCTCTACTCGCCATCGAGCAGACAGCTCGACTGGGAGGCTACTGGGTGTCCATGGCGGGACTGCAACGCAATGATCCGAAGGAGGTCACCGAAGTCATCTCCCACTTCATTGACCAGGGTGTTGATGGCATCATCGCTGTTGCACAAACTGAGACAGCTGTGGAGGCGACCTTGCAGGCTTCGGGGTCCATGCCGACTGTCCTGGTCACCTCGGGGGCGGTTCCCCCCGACCGGTTCAGTGTTGATATTGACCAGGGTGAGGGCGCCGACCAAGCTATGACGATCCTGAAAGGACTCAGGCATTCCTCTATCGCCCACATCAGTGGGCCTCACGATGACCTTCACGCTTCGGTACGTGCTGAGAGTTGGCGTCGAGCCCTACCCGCAGGACAAGATCCAAACGGGTTGCTCATTGAGGGAGATTGGACCTCCCAGTCGGGTTATGGGGCAGCGATGACTCTGCTGGCCAATAAGACGTTGCCCACAGCTATTTTCGCCGGAAACGACACCATGGGGTTCGGGGTCTTGCGCGCCTTGCATGATCGTGGAATCGGTGTTCCAGGGGGAATCTCTGTGGTGGGTTTCGATGACATCGCCGGAGCGGACTGCTCCATTCCACCACTGACCACGATCCACCAGGATCACCATGGGTTGGGGCAAGCCTCCATGGAACTACTTCTCGAAGCCATCGCTGGCCACGAAGCTCGCTCCATGAAGATCCCGACCCAGTTGATCGTACGAGCCTCAACAGGTGTGCCTGCGTAACCTGCTCAGACTCGCCACAGGGTGAGCGTGGTGGGGGGTATATGCCACAGGACCTGTCCGCGTGCGACAAAATAGCCGCGACCGTTCAGTGATGTAAATGTGGGATCGTTGCGTTGCTAGTCCATATGCGATTCATGGTGCCCCCACTAAGTCGTTGCTGATACCACAACGTCATTCCGTGCGTAGTCACGGAATCCAGACGTGATGGTTTCCACGAATGGGATTGTGTGTGGTTGGTGAGACTATTCGGTTACTCCCCATGGTGGTTGGTGTGGATTCTGGACCCTGCGACTTCGCGCAGGGTGACGATGGTGAAGGTGCACAGGGTGACGATGGTGAAGGTTTTGGTACTGTCATTCCGTGCGTAGTCACGGAATCCAGACATGCGGTTATCCACAATAATAGAGTTTGTCCATGGTGATCAGCGTGATGTCTTCAGTAGGCTCACAATATGGCAAAAATGGCATACACGTACATGATGGCAAATAAACGGAATGGGACTCTATATGTGGGTGTCACCTCTAATCTGGAGCGCCGGGTTTTTCAGCATAAAGACAAAACATATCCTGGATTCACAGCAAAGTACGGCATTGACCTCCTTGTATGGTTTGAAGGTGGTGAAAGCATTGAGGAGGCGATTGCCCTTGAAAAGAAGATCAAAAATTGGAAACGGCAACAGAAGACTGCTTTGATCGAGAAGACCAACCCCCAGTGGAGAGACTTGAGTGAAGACTTCTGAGCGGATGCTGGTCGTTGGTTCAACGAACTCTCAATGGTGGTGGTTGTGGTTTCTGGGCCCTGTGACGTAGCCTGTTCTGCGGAGCGCGCCAGCGCGACTCGCAGTGCACAGGGTGACGGTTGTGGAGGTTTGGTACTGTCATTCCGTGCGTAGTCACGGAATCCAGATGTGATAGTTCCCACGACTAGGGTTGTGTGTGGTTGGTGAGATTGTTCGGTTGCTACCCATCATGGTTGATGTGGATTCTGGACCCTGCGACTTCGCACAGGGTGACGGTTGCTGAGGTGTCATTGGAGTTGGGCGCAACGATACTGTATTGCCACCATCGGCAATTGCGGCATCTTTCGAATAACCGCGACTCATTCCCAACCTCACTAAGTCATTCCGTGCGTAGTCACGGAATCCAGATGTGATAGTTCCCACGACTGGGATTGTGTGTGGTCGGTGAGATTGTTCGGTTGCTACCCATCATGGTTGATGTGGATTCTGGACCCTGCGACTTCGCACAGGGTGACGGTGGTGGCATCGCGCAGGGTGACGGTGGTGGCATCGAGCAGGGTGACGGTGGTGGGCCCACGGGGATGAGCCTCAACTGGTGTGCCTGCGTAACCTGCTCAGGCTCGCCACAGCTAAACCACCGGCAACCATCATCACAGCAATCCACACAGTCACTGGTGAAGAGATCAACCCTCCTGTGGGAGCAACCGCTGATGGTGCTGCAGGTGGAGTCACTGTTGTGGGCGGTGGTGAGGTGGTTCCTCCCCCAGGCGGCGCAGTGGTCCCTCCGCCGCTGGGGGCTGCCTGAACCTCGAAGGTTCTCGATGCTTCACCCCACTGCTGGCTGGATAGTGTTGCTGTGTGAACACCAGGGTCCAAACTAGCTGGAATACTGAAGGCGAACGAGACTGTCCCTTGACCAGAGGCTGTTTGCGTGCCAACAACCCACGGGTTTGAGGTCACCACCAAACGTACTTCCTCCCCGGGTTCAAACCCTGATCCGTTCACCACTTGGGTTTCACCAACCACTCGCGAACTGTGGGTGATCGACACCTGAGGTTCGTATCGTGGAATTGATCGGTCAAAGAAGGTGACCTCCACACCTGATCCAGTGATCTCTTCAGAGTTGATCAGTACAGTCACAGAGTTGGGTCCTGCTTTGGTACTCGACAAGGACACCTGGCACACCCCTTGGGCATTACTCGTACATTGAGGGGCACTCAAGGTCCCAAATCCACTGACATGGAACTCCACCTCGACAGATTCCATGGCGCGACCTTGGCTATCTTTCACGGTTGCTGTGACATCCACAGTGTCACCCACCCAAGGAATAGTCGAGGACACGCTCACAGAGGACTGGCTCACCGACACCGTCGGCACCATCTCGGCAAAGGTCAAGACAAACTCACGAGTGATAATGGTTCCACATTCGTCGGATTCAGGAACAGACACCGTATACTCCCCAGCAGTAAGCGTCGTGAATCTCACGTGATATATCCCACTGCCCTGATCCACAGGTGCGCTCATGAGCAGTCGCGGATCCGAGACCTCAATGTCGTCGAGTTGGGGGGTGTCGTTTTCATTGGTCATCACAATGGTTCCCACCCAAGCGGAGAGTCCATCAGCAACAACAGTTTCGCTGTAAGGTGTGTTGACGTCGCGTCCGATAGTCATCGAGTATGGTGTTTGTGGACCGAAGCAGTCACCACGGGCAGTGAACTCGATCACACGGGCAACCACAACAGGATTCCCGTCAACATCAAGCATCATGGCACGAACAGTAGGCTTGCCAGCCACAACAGATGCCATCGTGAAGGTGTAGGTTCCATCACCCACATCGGTGATATCCGAGAAAGTCACAGCAGGTTCTGTTGATGACAGTACGATCTCATGAGCCATCCCTGCTACTCCCACTCCCATACCATCACTGACAGTCACGGTTCCCGTCCATGCCGGTCGACCATTGGGCTCGGTGTTAGCCAGTGGCTCTACCTCAAATTCCATGGTCCATGATAGCTGGACGGGAGGCATAGTGAGGAAGGTTACATACTGGGTTCTACTTGTGAATCCGCACAGATCACTACCCACCGTGACCGTGATCAAGAAATTGCCCACAATAGGTGAGGTCAGTTCGAAGGTGTACGTGCCATCACCTTGATCCACTACCGCTGTGGAGCGTACCTGAGGATCTGAGGCAGTCACCTGGATTCCTCCGCTGTTACCTGAACCATCACCTGCTGGGCTACCCAACCTGACAGTGCCAGTCCACGATGATTCGTCGTTGGCATAGACCGGTCCACCGTGAGTGGGAGCCACCGTGAATCCTTCCAACCAGTACGCTGGATCGCACTCGGGGATCGGCCAAAATTCCATAGTGCGACTAACCTCTGATGGTGGACCCATCCACGGATCGTTGGGTATGGACAGAGTCACAGTGAACTGCCCTGGCTCAGTTGAAGTAAATTCCACGGTATAAGTACCGTCGCCATGATCGACTATCTCGGACGGTTCTACTGCGGGGTCCGACACCGTCATCTCGACAACAGAGGCAAGACCATAGGAAGGTGTCATCGTTGCGTCAAGGCGGAATGTTCCGACCCAGGTTTGTTTTCCATCCGCTAATGGATGGCCACTGTCTGAAGTCAGGTCGAATCCCATAAAGTAGACATAGTTATAGTCAGCATGAGTGGCCGAGAAATACATCGTCCGATCTATGGAGTGGACGCGACGTGATTCTGCCAGAGCAACGGTGGCAACTGCGTCGAAGTTTCCTCCCACAACAACAGAGGTCTTGGCTGTGAATCGTATGGTGTAGGTCCCGTCATTGTTGTCCACGACATCGGAGATATTCACTTTCTCTGTGTCCACACTCACCTCGAAGGCATCGCCAAAACCAGAAGCCACTGCACCAGGTTCCGGGTTGCCCTCGAATCCTAGAATCACTGTTCCCATATATTCGTCAACATAAGCGAAGGTGGGATGTTCACTGGTCACCACAGGGTTGACAGTGAAATCAACCAACACGACCTCAGGTTCCACTGGTGGTGTCACAACCTCGTCGAAGGTCATGGCCCGTTGAAGAGTCTTCCCATTGACAGTGGTGCGCAGCTCGAAGGTTCCCGGTGTGTCTGATGTGAGATGAACAGTGTAGGTTCCGTCATCATTATCGGTCAGAGATGACACTGTGACACTTGGATCTGAGGCAGTGATCTCCATCACATCGCCGAATCCCGTAGCAGGGGTACGCAACCGAGCAGTATCCACTAGGGTGATGGTGGCTGTGTAGTCGTCTAAATCATTGGCAGTCACACTCGACGAATCGCTACGAATGTCCACATTAGCCAAGATGAGTACGGGGGCTGGTGGTGCAGGGCGATCAACGAACCGTACCTGTCGGGTCATGGTTTGCACCTCAATGCCGTTGTCTACAGCAACAGTGATCGTGAAAGTTCCTGCCTTGGTTGAGTAGACATTGAACATCTTTATATCGTTTAACTCCGAGATGGTCACCGCCGGATCAGAGGCTGTGATGGTGATGGAATCGTTGTAACCCCGGAATCCACCACCAAGGAAGTCCCTGATAGTCACTGATCCTCCCCACCCAACGGAACTATTGGTATAAATCGGTTCTCCCCCACTGGGTGAGATATAAACATCCTCTAACCAGAATTCTGGCTCAGGTGGGACAGGATAGAAGGTGGTGGTATTCGCACCGAAGGTTCCGCTTCCACCAATGATGGTGACATCTACCCAGGTGCTGGCGGGTTCGGTTGCGGTGAGAATGAAAGTGTAGGTTCCATCCCCCTGGTCAACGGGAGCGGTGTAGTGGACAGGGCTATCTGCATAGGGAATATCCACCACAATCTGATCAGCAAAACCAGTTGCTGGGTTGGAGGGGTCGCTCAGATCAAGAATCGTCACTGTGGCCACACACTGATCTTGTCCATTGGCTAAGGGTTTTTCTTTCTCACAAGCAACAGTCGTCCCACCAAAGGCTATCAGCGGGTCAGGGGCTGGATAGAAAATAACTGTTGTATTCCACGTGCTTTCACCCACGATGATGGAGATCGTATACCAACCTTCTTCGGTTGCCGTGACCTTGGTCGAATAGGTGCCATCTCCATGATCAACGAGGGTGGAGGCCTGAACTTTGTCGTTATCGTATCCCAGCTGGATAAGATCTGACTTTCCTGGGACCTGTATCGTACGGTCTTGGGTATCAACCAAGGTAATGGTCAGGATCTCACCGCTCACCCCGGCGAAGTTTCTGTCACTTACTTCATGGTGGCTCCGCATAGTACGCAGGGCAACGGCCACTGGTTCAGCGAAGGTGACCTGTTGATCAATGACTTGATCACCGTGACGCGCGGTGAGGGTAAAGGTTCCACTCTGGGTGGAGGTGACATGAACTGTGTAAGTTCCGTTTCCTTGATCCTCAGCCATATGAACTTGAACAGCCTCACTAGAAGCAGCGACATTAACGAGATAAGGTTTCCCTGCGGGGTTTTGTGTGATCTCCTCAAAGCTGAGGGTTCCGAGCCATCCCCAATTCCCCAGGGCGTAGACCGGCTGTGACTTCAGTGGAGAGACTTCAAAGCCGGTGAGTCTGACACCCGAATCAGAACCATCCGCTGGTCCAAACCAGACCTGCCTGGTGACAACGCTCTCCCAACAGCCGTTCATATTGTCGACCACGCTGACAGTGAAGACACCTGCCTGGGTGGAGGTGATTGTTGCCGAATAGTTTCCACTGCCACGGTCAGTGAGAGGACCCACTGACACAGCGGGATCAGCGACACTGATACTGACCGGGTCGGTTAAACCTGTGGCGAATCTGTCAGGCTGTCCCCAGTATTCCATTCCAGCGGAGATCGTCCAGGACGATATACCATCAGCAAGGATGGCCCCTGAAGAATCGGGGGCTACCCCGAGTCCAGTCATATAGATGTACGGATCACAGGCTATGACGATGTCGGCGAAACCGACGTACTGCTGGATCACATGATCCCCAACCCTTGCTGTCAGGAGGTAATCTCCCGGTCGATCAGCGGTGATGCGGACGGTATACGTACCGTCACCCTCATCAACCGGACTTGAAATGCTGACCGCTGGGTCATCTGAAGTCACGGAGATAGCGAAGGCATATCCTGAAGAAACAGCCCCGCGACCATCATCGAGGTGGATGCGACCAAGCCAGGCGTCACCCCACCCGGCATAAACCATGCCACCATATTCTGGCAAGGCACTGAAAGCAACTAACATCAGATCATCGGTTAAAGGATCACGATCGGAGAAGGTAACTTTTTGGGTCCTCGGGTAGTGAACATAGGGGTAGTCCAGCGAGGCTGTGATGGTGAAGGTGCCAGCTTTGGTCGAGGTCAAGGCGACTGTGTAGTCACCATTGCCAAGGTCAACTACCTCGCCCACCGTGACTGCAGGATCAGAGGCTTCCACAACGACCTCGTGGGCATATCCAACCGCAAGGCGGGTGTAGTCAGCAGTCGTGAGGGACACTGTTCCTCTCCAGGACGCCACACCATCAGGAGCCACAGGTTCAGCTGAATCAGGAGCCACCGCAAAACTGCGTAGTGCAAACTGGTACATCCCGGTTGTTGGTTGTCGGAAGACAATCTCGCGCTCAATACTGGTCGATGTGGTCGCCCCTTCCAAGGATGCGCTCACGGTATAGAGCCCAGCAAGGGAGGCTGTGATATAGACCGTGTAGGTTCCGTCATCGTTGTCGATGGCAGCGGATACCTCCATAGACGGGTGGGAGACTTCCACGTTGACTGAGCTGGCGTGGCCTGTTCCCTGGGCCTCATCAGTTACTCGAAGGGTGCCCACCCAGGAGGATTGGCCATCCGAGTAGACCGGCTCAGCCTCTCGCGGAGCAACGGTGAAGCTTTGGAGAGAATAATCCCCGGAGGTGGGGATGGGCTCGCTAAAAGCTAGGGAAGAAACACCCCCGCTCACTGCTAATACTGTTGCCAGAATCATTAGTCCAGTACGACGGAGTGTGGGCATATTCTTGGGTTCCTTCCCGCGGGGTTTCCTGTGAAGTCAAAAGTGATAGGAGGTCAACGCGCAGGATCACTGCCCGGCTCCCCCCTGAGCCACTAGGAATCAATCTACTCCTGAAAGTGAGTTTTGTCATTGTTGATCGCTACCAGGTGGAAACTGGGCGCTTGGGTCCCTCACGGGAGACTATTCGCGGGAAGAAATTCACCATGGGCATCGAAGGCAGCGCGCCGGAGCGTACGGCGAAGAGCCAACAGAACTGGGCGACCCACCAAGATCAACAAAATACTGTTGGTGACCGCTCTGCCAGTGTCCCATACTGCCGTGGAGGTGATGAGGGTGAACCACCCGAAGCGCTTCAGGTTCTCCAACAGTGGCCCACCGGGGATGTAGGCGAGATCGGAGGGTCCTCCCTGGGAGGCGCCCATGACGTAGGGCCAAAACCAGAGGTTCATGATCGCCCCGAAGAGGTACGCCACAACGATTCCATAGACCACAAGCATGGCAACCTCAATCTTGCCGCGTATTTCTCGGCCAAAGAGTCGATCAGGGAGCAACCCGGCCCCCATGCCCACCCAAGCCGAGGCGAGCATCTGGAAGGGCATCCAGGGGCCCACTCCTGCTGTGAGTAATGCTGAAGCAAACAGTGAGGTGCACCCCAGGACGAAACCAAAACCGGGCCCGAACACCCTGCCGGCCAAGATGAGCAGGAAGAAAACGGTCTCCATTCCATTGGTACCAGCCCCCAGTGGCCGAAGGACCGCGATGATCGCGCTCAGCACCCCCAACAGTGCAAGAGCCTTAGCGTCGATTCCTTTGTCGGACATCTGAGCAAGGACGAGCACAATGAGCAGTGGCAGCAGAACAATGAAGATCATGGGTGCTGTGGCATCCATGGTCGTGGAATCCTTAACAGGAAGAAACAGTGGCCAGGTGAACATGGCTAAACCTGCCACACTCACCACACTGAGCATCACCCATGATTTCCACCCCAGTCGGATGGGCCCACCGCTTTTCACGAGTCCCCCAGCGCCTGGGCCACCTGATAGGGGGTCAGCCACGGTTGCGGATAGACAATCTTGGCCACCTGAGGGGCAAAGAGTGCCGAGGAACCCAGGACGCCAGCGGCAGTTCCTGTTTGAATGATTTCACCCGAAGCCATGACACAGATCTGATGTGCCACCTCGGCAGCAAATTCCACGTCATGGGTGACCACCCCCACCACACGACCCTGGTTGGCCATCTCTTCGAGGATCTGCGCCAAGGTGGCTTTTGCTTGATAGTCCAGTCCTCGGGTGGGCTCATCGAGCAGGATCACCTGCGGGAACGCCGTGAGCTGAATAGCCAACACCAGGGACAGCTTTTGGCCTTCGGATAGATCGCGAGGATGACTGATGGGATCAATGTGGGGTGCCAGGGCATCAAGTACTTGCCTACACAAACCTGGTTGACCACTATACGAATCGGCCGCCTCACATTCTTCGGCCACCGTTGAGCAGAAGAGAAGATCACTAGCATTGCTGGGGACAAGTCGACAATAGTCACGGATCACTGCAGGAGGCTGGTTATCCAAGCGCTTGCCCCCCACAGAGAATCGACCTGAGGACAGCGGGGTGACACCGGTAAGAGCCCACAGCAATGAGGATTTGCCTGACCCGTTGCGACCCATGATCACGCTCACCTGTCCGGGGGGCATCTCCAGTGACACGTTATCCACAGCGATAGTCCCGCCATAGGTCACGTTGAGTTTCGTGGCCGTCAAACCTGGGGTGTCAACGAGGGTGGTGGTGGCGTGAAGGCTCAGGGGCACCGAAGATTTTCCTTGGGCGGGAGGGACTCTCGGGTAATCAGCTTCGTTCTTGGTGGCCAAGGATTCCCGCAGTGGCCCTGCCATAGAGCGGGCTTGGCGTACTGATAATGGAACAGAATCGAATCCAGCAATCCGCCCAAGAACAACCACCGGTGGTTGGAGCAGTGATTCTTGGATCATCTCCCGTGTTGTCCCCTGGGTAACTTGTCCTTGGGGACCGAGAAGGATCATTTGGTCGGCGTAGCTGATGACCCTCTCCAAACGGTGCTCAGCCATCACCACCGTGAGCCCAAGATCATGAACCAATCTGAGCAGTGTGGCCAGTACCTCCTCACTAGACCCTGGGTCCAACGCAGAGGTGGGTTCATCGAGCACAAGGACGCGTACCCCTGCTGCAAGAGCCGACCCGATCGCTACCCTTTGTTGTTGGCCAGAGGACAGCGACACCAAAGCCCGGGAGCGTACCTCTGCCAAACCCAGAATGTCGAGGGTCTCCTCGACGCGGGTTCTCATCCTCATCGGATCCACACCCATCTGCTCTAGAGAGTAGGCCAACTCCTCCTCAACCGTGTCAGTGACGAAACCCGCAAGTGGGTCCTGGCTCACCCGACCAACGATGTGTGCAAGATCGCGTGGAGGATAATCAGCGGTTGATAGCCCCTCCACCTCGACACTTCCTGAGAGAGTTCCACCAGTGAAATGCGGTACATGACCGTTGATGGCACCCAGCAAGGTGGACTTCCCTGATCCTGTGGGACCAGCAACCAAGACAAGTTGCCCATCGTCGATCTGGAGATTAACCCCTGTCAGGGTGGGTGAGTCCGCGGTGGAATATTGAACAGACACATGGTCGAAAACAATCATGATGAACTCCTGTCGGGAGCGGGAGTGACCAGGGTGGGAAGAGCCAAGATCATGAGAACCACTAAACTCATCGCGCTGATCGAAGGCCAAGCTAGAGGGGCGACGTCAAAGAAAACGACCTGTGGTTGAACCTTTCCCAACACCACCATCAAGGCGGTTGCTGTGATAGCGCAACCCATCACTACCCATTCGATGGTTGTCAGTGAATCGGGGCGATAACGGCTCCTCATCACACGGCGACCCACCAGCTTCAAGGCCACAAAACCCACCAGGGCACCACCAATGACCATCGGTGTGCCCCTCCACCAGGGTGCAGAAAGGTCCAGCAAACCATAGGCACCCACACACAGGGCAAGACTGGAGAAAACCATCATCGCCGAGGTGAGTCGGCGATGGCCGGGCAACACCTGAGATGAGCGCCCGTACCCTCGCGAATCCATCGACCCTGCTAGTAACAAGGAGCGATCGAGTGCATCACTGAGAACAGGCATAGCAACATAGCGAATCAGATGGGCGCCTTTCCCGGTCTCTGCCCTCAACTGGCGCGCGCGGCGTACCCTGCCCAAAGACTCAGCCAACTGCGGGAAGACAGACAAAGCGATCACCACCACGGTTCCCCATTCATACAGCGCCGACGGTACGGCTGCGAGCAGCCTCTTAGGGTTAGCCAAAGAATTGGCTGCCCCAACCGCCAGGATCATGGCCGCCAACTGTAACCCCGAGACCCCTGAGGAAATCAGCGCCTCAGCTGAGACAGGACCTAAGAGTCTCACCGAAGAGAACACCCCAGGCAGAGTGAGGGTTGGCAGAGGAAACAAGATGGTGGGCCCTGCAGCAGAGAAGATGATCCGCAAAATCAGGCGCAACACCACAATCAAACATCCAAGATAGACGTAGAGCCGAAAGCCGAGTGCCCATGGGGAGTTCCCGCGTCGAAGGATCACAGTCAGACAGACAACAGCAATGACACCAACAATAATGAGCGGATTGGTCGTACGCGAGGCTACCACCGCACAACCCAACGCCCAGGTCCACCAGGCACCCGGATGCAGTGAGCGGGGTAGACCCCACCAGCGCCTTGACACCCCACTGGTGTGAAACTGCCCGGTGAGGGTTGACATCTTCTTCTCTCTGTGAGCGATCCTCAATGGTTGCCACAGATGGGCACCCAACAGACCTCGCGAATGGAAACGCTCCCCATCCAGAAAGGTTTTCGGACTCATCAGCGTCGCTGATCTACCGTTGCGGGTCAGTGTCGGAGTTGGACCGACTTCCCCTCAAAGGATCGGGTGAGACCCGCTCACTCTAGCACAGCGAACACCACCCACCCCCGTCACCCTGCGCAGCGTTGCGACTCGCAGGGCCTAGAAACCACACCAACCATCAAGGTGAGTGAACCGTTTCGTGGAGTATGACGGTGAGCAGTTGTGGTCGATTGTTGTCCCACATCAACAGGAGTATCGACTCTCACCTAGAAATCTTCACTCAAGTCACGCCACTCGGGATTAAGTCTTTCAATCAATGCAATCTTCGCTTGGCGACGACGATTCTTGATCTTCTTCTCAAGAATAATGGCTCCCTCCATACTCTCACCAGCCACAAACCACACGAGACGATCAACATCGTATCGATGAGTGAACCCCCGATATTCTTTGTTCTTGTGTTGCGCAATACGACTCACCAGATCTGAGGTAACACCCACATAGAGAGTCCCATTTCTTTTGTTGGCCATGATGTAGGTGAACGCCATTTTTCCCATGGAAAAAGTCTATGGACAGTGTCACGCTCATCACCACAGAAAGACCCCTCACTTGTGGATAACCGCCTACCTGGATTCCGCAAGTCGCTTCGCTCCGCGGACCGCTGCAGGCCAACGATCAACCGCAACTGCTCACCGTCATACTCCACAAAACGTTGCGTAACGACTCACAGTGCATCGCAGAACGACCAGGGAGTGTATGACAGTTGCTCAGAGCCCCCACTCGGTGAGTTGCTACGCGACGTCAATCCATCACCATTGTTCTCATTTGCGGTGTGATACCTACCCCGGCGACCCTACAACCGTCACCCTGCGGAGCGAAGCGACTCGCAGGGCCCAGAAACCACACCAACCATCAAGGTGAGTCTGGCTAACGCATTCACCACCAACGGACTCCACAACCGAGGATAACCGCTTGACTGGATTCCGCGAGTCGCTTCGCTCCGCGGAATGACCGCTGCAGGCCAACGATCAACCACAACTGCTCACCGTCATACTCCACTAAACGTTGCGTTACGACTCACAGTGCTCTGCGGAATGACCGTTGCGCATTGAGCTGGCATGGAATAATCGATAGAACCTACTGTTGGTGGTGTTTTCGTGTGGTGTTGAGCTAGCTATCGTGCCAGTCGGGATACGGCCTGGGCGATGTCACTATCGGTGGCGGTCAGGGCGATGCGGACGTGATTATTCCCGGCGGGTCCATAGAAATCGCCGGGGGCAACAATGATGCCACGCTGGGCCAACCAGTGGGCGGTGTCTCGACCTGATTCACCACGGGTGGCCCACAGGTAGAGTCCGCCCTGGGAGTTATCGATGGTGAACCCGACTTGGGTCAGACCATCAATCAGTTGGGTTCGGCGAGTGAGATACCTCTGACGTTGTTCATCGACGTGGGTGTGATCACCCAAGAGTGCAACCATGGCCGCTTGAACTGGGGAAGGCATCATGAACCCGAGGTGTTTGCGCATGGTCACCAGTGGGGACACCACCGAATCATCACCCACGACGAAACCTGCACGGTAACCAGCACAATTGGATCTCTTCGATAGGGAGAACGCTCCCAGCAGTCCTTCCACTGATCCCCCATTGAGAGACTCGTCGAGGATGGACACTGGCTCACTGTCCCATCCGAATTCCCCATAACATTCGTCAGCAGCCAACAGTGCACCCGTGGAACGGGCGTACTGAATCCAGGCAATGGTCTCCTCGATGGAGTCAACTTTTCCTGTGGGATTGGACGGAGTATTTGTCCAAATGAGCGCCGGGCATACGTGAGCAACATCACTCGGGCTCGATGCCCTGATGATCTGAGCTCCCGTCATGGTTGCCCCCACTTCATAGGTGGGGTAGGCAACCTCAGGGATCACAACGATGTCCTGGGGGCCCAACCCCAGCAAGGTAGGCAACCAAGCCACCAGTTCCTTGGTTCCGATGACGGGGGCAACATGGCGATCGGTGAGTAAGGGAGCTGCCCACCGCTTCGTCACATAACCAAGGATGGCCTCATGCAACTCGTGGCTACCCCACACTGTGGGATACCCATGGGCATTGGCAGCTTCGGCAAAAGCTGACTTCCCGATCTCAGGGGTGGGATCCACCGGCGTACCAACACTCAGATCGCAAGCCCCCCCAGGATAGGTTTTCGCCAAAGCGACATCCTCAGCGATGGTGTCCCAGGGAAAATCGGGCAGGACAACTCTGCTCATGGCTACTTTGGTGGCAGGGCTGCGATCGTGGGATGATCGAAATCCTGTGGCCCAAGACGTGCCGCTCCACCAGGAGCCCCCAAGTCAGCAAAGAACCCGGCATTGATCTCAGCGTAGTCCAGGTATTCTGCGGGAAGATCATCCTCGTAAAAGATCGCCGAGGTGGGGCACACAGGTTCACAGGCTCCACAATCCACGCACTCGTCCGGATTGATATAGAGGGTTCTGGCGCCCTCATAGATGCAATCGACCGGGCACTCCTCAACACAGGCCTTGTCTTTCACGTCAACACACGGCGCCGCAATCACGTAGGTCATCGGGGTCCTTTCTTCGTTTCCAGCGTCATATCCTACCGCGTGAACTACCGCCCGGCACGATTGATCGCAGAGCAAACAGCTTTGAGGGAGGCGGTCACAATAGAGGGGTCCACCCCCACTCCCCACCAGAGGTTGCCTTCAATCTCCGCTTCCACGTACGCCGCAGCTTGGGCATCACCACCAGCTGACAGAGCATGTTCGGTGTAGTCGAGAACCTTCACCTCATAACCGATGCTCGTCAGGGCTTGGACGAACGCCGAAACAGGTCCGTTTCCGATTCCTTGGATGGTGAGATCCTTGCCATGATTGGTCACCTTCGCAGTGATCTCATAGGTATTATCCGTACTGGTCACTGACGAGCTCACCAGTGCAAGTGGATCGCTAGCCCCCAGATACTCATCGGTGAACAGGTTCATGATCTCTGAGCTGGACACCTCCTTGCCGGTGGCGTCGGAATATCTTTGAACCGCGCGAGAAAAATCTAGTTGGAGTCGTCGCGGAAGATCATAGTGGTGGTCGGCTTTCATGAGGTACGCCATGCCACCTTTTCCTGACTGGGAGTTCACCCGGATGACTGCCTCATAGGTCCGACCAACATCAAAAGGATCGATGGGAAGATAGGGGGCCTCCCAGGCAACCTCATGGATGGTTGCCCCTTGGGCTTGAGCCTGCGAGTCGAGGTCTTCCAGCCCTTTCTTGATGGCGTCCTGGTGGGAGCCAGAGAAGGCGGTGTAAACCAGGTCACCTGCGTAGGGGTGGCGTGGATGGACAGGCAAACCCGTGCAGTATTCGACGGTACGGCGAATGTTATCGATGTCAGAGATGTCCACTTGAGGGTCGATCCCTTGAGAGAACAGATTCATAGCCAATGTCACGAGATCGACATTGCCTGTCCGCTCACCGTGACCAAACAGGCATCCTTCCACCCGATCAGCTCCAGCCATCACACCCAATTCGGAGGCTGCCACTGCTGTTCCTCGATCATTGTGGGTGTGCAGTGAAACAGCCACGGAGTCACGGTGTGAGATGTGGCGAATGAAATATTCAATCTGGTCGGCGTAGGTGTTGGGTGTGGACATCTCCACGGTTGCCGGCAGATTGAGGATGATTTCTCGATCCTGGCTGGGCTGCCAGATTTCCATCACATTTTCGCACACTTCCAGTGCATAATCGGTGGGTGTTTGGGTGAATATCTCTGGGGAATACTCATAACCAAACGCTGTGGTGGGCAGGTATGTCTCCGCGTACTGGATCACCCACTGGGTACCACGACGAGCCAAAGCTGTGGTCTGTTCACGGGTGTTGCCAAAGACAACCCGTTGGAAGAGATCAGACAAGGCGTTGTACATGTGGATGGTCGCTCGGGGGGCTCCCACCAGGGATTGCGCCGTTCTTTCAATGAGGTCCTCGCGCGCTTGGGTCAACACCGAGATCTGAACATCATCGGGGATCTTGTCTGATTCGATCAGCGAACGTACGAAATCAAAATCGGTCTGGGAAGCTGACGGGAAACCCACCTCAATCTCTTTATATCCCATGGCGACTAACAGATCGAACATACGCATTTTGCGGGAGGGTGTCATGGGATCGATGAGGGCCTGGTTACCGTCACGCAGGTCGGTGGACAACCAGCGAGGGGCTTGGGTGATTCTGGCAGAAGGCCAGGTACGGTCAGGAAGATCCTGAGGTTGGAAAGGGGTGTATCGCCCAAAGGGCATGGGGGATGGTTGTTGACATGGTCTGATGATGTTGGTTGTCATGGTGTTCTCCTTGGTTTCTAGGTGTGATGGGTCGCGCTAGTACTCCGCAACGAATCATCATTCGCTGCGGCAACTAAGGAGCAGGCTTCGCAACATGGCAACCAGCATACTACATCGAATCAACCGGTCCGCGGGCAGTCACGCTCAGAATATGTCAAACCGGCACCACCGCAGGCGTTTGTCACATTGGGTGCAGTTAGCGACTGCCGATGACGACGTCTTTGACGATGGTGGAGGGGTCGAGGAAGGTCAGGGGTTGGGTGTCGAGGTCGTCGTCTTGTTGAGTCCAGCGAAGGGTGGCGGTGTAGTGCCCCTCGGCGAGGGATGTGATCGACACTTCGTAGACTCCAGGAGAGATCTCCTCAATGTTAGAAACCTGCACCATGTCCAGTGGTGAGCCATCATCGGACTCAATCACCACATCAAGATTGGAGGTTTGGCCCGCGAGGGGACCGAGCGGCGATACACCCATTCGTGCGTAAATCTCAGCACGCAGGGTATAGGAGTCTTCCCCATCGTTGGCGCGTGCCGCTCCGCCGGTGAGCTCACTGGGTGAATCATCGAGTGTGACCTTCACGTGAGAGGACCATTCGGGAAGGAAGGTTACCTCTGCTGGGCTCTTCGCCAGTTCGCGTACGACATCATCTTTCCCTTCGAATTTCACTGAGAAAGCGAAGGTTCCTGCCTGATTGGACTTCAGTTGGGTGGAATAGACCCCATATCCAATGTCCACAATATCCCCAACCGTCACTGGTTTATCTGCGCTCACCTTGAGCCGTTCATCGAGACCTTTCACATAACCACCCACAAGGTCTTTGGCATAGATGGTGAGGGTGAAGTAATCCTCCCCATCGGCTAGGACCGGGTCTTGGCTCAGGGAGTACGACATGGTGGATGGGGCCGGGAAACGGCAGTCGTCAATGAATTCGACTATCGCTGGTGACCCAGCAATATCATAGCCATGGACTCTGGCTGCCACCTGGACTGAGGCGCCTTCACCGCGTACCACTGTTATCTCAGCGCGCCCTTCCCTATCAGTGGTGACTGTTGATGGTGTGGTTGTCTCCCCACTGATGACCTCGATATCGACGTCATAGTCGGCTAGGGGCCCATCGCGGGTGTTTTTCAGCTGGACCACACCTTCGGTTTCTGCCTTGACATCACAGGGAATAATCACCATGGGGGGCACACTGAGCTGGGACTGCTCGATGTCAGGAAGAACAGTGTCGAAGGTTAACTCAACACTGGCCCTTTGGCGTGTTTCTGGTGAGGAAACGGATTGAACCTGTAGTTCCACTGTTTCCTCAACGGTGTTGGTCACCACGATTTCCCCATTGCCCATCTCGTCAAGCAGGATTCTGTGCTGCGCAACGCGTGCTGATCCGCTCACTGATACAGCCACCGGTTGGCCAGAACTCGGTTCCCCACAACCATTTTGGAGGTGGACACCCACAGTGACACCGGACAGTCCATCTGCTGGAGCTGACTGACCGGAGGGTTTTGTTAACGTCAGTACGTCATCGAGTGTGGCGCCAGGAATCAAAGAAACGTCAATGTTCGCTGGGGAATCACCAACATTCACCCACCGATCTGTGACAAACACTGTTGCTGAGACGGACGGTAATGCTCCAGAGATGACGGCATCAATATCAATCACACCCACCACTGAGGCTTGACCTTGTGCATCGGTTAAAACATCTTGGGAGCTGAGAACAAGTCCACGAGCAGCTGCAAATTTCACCATCGTGTACGCCTGTGGCCCACCGGTGAGATCGTTGACGGTTACTGTTGCCACCACAACCTCGGGGTCGGCCACCCCAGCAACACGGCAGGTGGGCAGAGTGACGTCCACGTGGGTGACATCCAGTCCTAGTGATGCTGCAACAGGTTCTAAGACGTTGGGGGAGGTTCGCCCTGCCTGGTCGATGGTGATGGTGGACAGATGACCGATCTGCGAAAGCGGGTCAAATATTTCGACAACTACAGGGAAGGAGCGTGGCTGGGTGTCAGGGTTTTTTGCCACGACAGCCACGATTCGTTGGGGACCTTGCCCTGAAATCGTGGATATCTCCACACCATCTGTTGGACGAATACTCCAGTGGTCGTCGCGACCCGCACTCACCGCAAGCTCTACTTCACCACCTGTCCAATCAACTCCGTAGGTCTCCCAGGTTTCATCTTCACCTGTCCAACACAGTTCGCCACTTCGAGTGGTGAACACTGGGCAGGTCACTAGTGGATCATCAGATGTGTAAAGACCTGCTGAATCCACCAGATGATAGATGGAGAGATACTCCTGGGCAGATGCCAGTGGAATTTCTAGCGACTCCGGGCTACCATCCCTGGTTTGGTGGATGTCAAGTGCCGCTGAAGAGAAGTGGAAGAAAGAAACTGGTTGTTGCTTCACCCATGCGAGAACCATTTCTTGCGCCTGCGCTACATCATTGCCCTGGGCTGCTGAATGGAGCATGGGCGTGATGCTCGTGGCGGGGATGAAGAGGTCCTCCACCGTCAGTTGCTGACCTGTATCCAGCCGGATGTTCATTGTTGCGACCGGCTTGGCCTCATGGCGGCTCACGAGGGAGATGAGGTTCGAGAAGTTACCGGTCACCTCAGTGGTCAAGTGGGGGTCGGGTTTTCCTTCACAGTGGTCTACTTTCACTACTGCAGATACTCCCCAGTGCGCCTTCAGATAGTCTTTCTGGGTTGACAGTAATTCTTCCCACCTGGGTTCGACAAGGTCATCGTTGACTAATCCACTCACGGTGGGTTGGTCCACTTGTGCACAGTAACCTCGACCACTGGCAAGATAGGTCGCGGTGGTCGAGATGGACACAGGATTCACGGTGAACTGCTGGTCAAACTCGCTCATCACTGGTGTGGCTGGGGTTGGGAAGCTGTCTTCCTCGTCGTAGGGAAGAACAGTGACATATCCCGCATCTGCAACAATCTGTTGGCCTTCGGTTGATGCCATGATCTCAGCCAGTACACGAGTGGGACTGTCCACATCCTTGGTGTGATCAAAGACAGCATACAGAGGTGTTGATAGGGGGTAGATCTTGTTTCTTATCGTGTACGAGCTAGGCAGAGTCCCCTCCACATCGACCACACTGATGCGTGGATCCTCTCCTGCAAGATTCCACACCTGGGATGCATAGTGGTAATCCGCATAGGCAAGGCTGCGCGATTGCCCAGTAAAGACTTCGCGCGCGGTCGCATCGGCAAAACTCATCTTCCCAAAGAAAGACTGAAAGTGTTCACCAGCTGAAGAATCAGTGGGAAGGGTGTAAACCTCAACCATCCCAGAGTCGGGACCACCATTGACCCACTGGTCAGTTTCACCGGAAAAGATCGAAGAAATCTGGTCACGAGTCACCAAGCGGTTGTTCTGTTGGTCGGTGAGAAAAACCAGCCCATCATAACCAATGAGTATGGCTTCCATTTCTTGACCACTGCGAGCTGCTGCGACGAGTTGGGCATCAGTGAGTTCACTGACCAGAATCAGATCAACGTCACCAGCAAGAAGACGGTCGAATGCCTGATCCGTACCACTGAACACTGCCGGAGAGGTGATACCGCCAAGGCTGTGAGCAAAATTCTCCCCCAGCCACATCGCCGTCAGTGAACCATCAACCAACGGATAGGTCTGAGGAGTGAAGACATCGTCGCCATGGGCAGCCAGTGGGAGAGCCAGACAACTGAGGGCAACAAACAGAGCAGCGAGACAGGCGAGAACACGTCTGAATCTGACACCCATACGTCCTCCCTTCCTGCGGTGAGGGCAAGACGCCTCACCCCGCTCCCAACCTTCCCCAAGGTTTCCTTTTTCTGACGGCTAGAAACAAGATTACCTCACCGCTCAAGCGCAGTACGGCCGTTTGCCTCAATGTGTCTGCCAGATGGACGAAATCGCGGTTTTTTCTCCTCAAAACCCGAGCCGACGAAGTGCCTTAGGGTCTCTTTGCCAGTCCTTGACCACCGTGACCCTCAAATCCAGGTGGACCTGGACACCTAACAGGGCAGAGATTCTCCGGCGAGCTTCGGTGCCAATAGCACGCAACCTCTCGGCTTTCTTGCCTAAAATGATTGGCTTTTGCGAGTCGCGCTCCACCACCAGATTGGCATAGATATCCAACAGTGGTTTTTCTCGTCCCTCCCGGTTTTGCATCTCTTCAACCGTGACAGTCAGGGAATGGGGAAGCTCCTGTTGAACAAAAGTCAGAGCAACCTCGCGGATGAGTTCCGCTACCAGAGTCTGGGTCGGTTCATCAGTGACCTCCCCTTCCGGGTAGAAGGCTGGACCCTGTGGCAAACTACCTAGGAGAAGATCACTGACTTTATCGAGGTTCTCGCCTGTGAGTGCTGAAACTGGGATGATGTGTTCCCACTGAAACCCCAATTCTGATTCCAGCTGCTGGATCTCAATCAGGTGTTCGCGGGTTCTCTTCTGCCCAGCAATATCCATCTTTGTCGCCAAGGCAAACAGTGTTGGGGTTGGACTCAGTTGCGAGATCTGGGTTAACAGGTGGCGATCCCCTGGACCTATTTTGTCGGGGCAAGGCAGGCAGACACCAATAACATCAACCTCGGTCCACGTGTCGTACACGAGCTGATTGAGTCTGGTCCCCAGCAGCGTCCTGGGGCGATGAATACCTGGGGTATCCAAGATCACCAACTGGCCATCGTCGCGGGTGAGGATTCCACGAATAATGTGGCGGGTGGTCTGTGGTTTATCGGAGGCGATAGCCACCTTCGTACCCACTAGGGCATTAGTTAAGGTGGATTTTCCAGCATTCGGCCGACCAACAAAACAGGCGAAACCTGAGTGAAATACTGTATCGCTCATGATGATTCCTTCAGGTCATCAGGTTCAGCCACGAACCAGGTGTGGACATCTGGTGGTTCAAGAACGTCTTCAGCGGTGGTGGTCTGCGTCATGTCTGTTTGGCGTACGAGAACAGTGGCCATCTGATGGCGACGCCCAGCGAACTGATCAGCCTTCAACTCCAACCCCTCCCAGATCAAGGTGGATCCGGGGATGGGAACCATATTCAATTCTTTCGCCAAGATCCCTCCCACAGAATCCACATCCTCATCATGGAGAACCCGACCAAAGAGCTCCCCCAAATCCGACAGGGACAACCGTGAAGAGACCCGATAAACCCCAGGAGTGATTTCGGTGACAGGATCAAGCTCCTGATCAAATTCATCTTGGATTTCACCAACAATCTCCTCAATGAGATCTTCGATCGTGATGACACCGGACGTACCACCAAACTCGTCAACCACCACCACCATATGAATATGTGCTGCTTGCATCTCGCGCAGGAGAACATCAGCAGCCTTAGAATCAGGACACCAGGTCACGGGTCGAACCAGCGAACTCACCAGCTCTGAGGATTGAGCCTCCGAATTGTCGAAGACCCTTTTCACGACGTCCTTGAGATAGAGGATCCCCACCACATCATCCAGTCCCTTTGATGAAGTCACCGGGATGCGGGAGAACCCTGAGCGCAAAGTCAGTGCAAGAGCTTGACGCAGTGTTCGATCCTGGTCGAGGTGGACCACTTCAGTACGGGGTACCATGACTTCACGAACCAGGGTGTTTCCGAGGTCACTGACACAAGGAACCGAACCGGGTGTTGTCTGCACCTGTTGGGTGGAGGGGTTCTTTTTCCGGAACACTCCTAAGGAACCCAGGACATATCCAGCGATGAGGCAACCCGCAGCAGTGGCAATGAAGGCAAGAATCATGAAGAACCCCGTCGCTGATCACCCCAGGCCTCAATCACCTGGTCATTGATGGTGAACATCTGTCGTTTTTCCTCGGGTTCACCATGGTCGAAACCCAACAGGTGCAAGATTCCGTGGACGAGAAGATATTCAGCCTCCTCTTGGGCACTGCGGCCGGCTACTTCCGCTTGACGCCTGGTCACAGCTGGGCAGAGAACAACATCACCGAGGATTCCTTCAGCCAATTCGTCGTCACTGCCGGGCCTCAACTCATCCATCGGGAAACTCAATACATCGGTGGGACCCTCTTCACCCATGAATTTTTGATTGTAGGCACTCATGGTTTCTTCATCCACCAGTTGAATAGACATCTCTGCTTCCGGATCAATGTGCAGAATCTTGTAAGTGAATAAAGCCAGTTGGATGAGTTTTCTTTCATCAACTTTCATTCCTGACTCGTTGTTCAAATCAATCACGATGTGCTCCTTGGTGGTCGCGAGTTCGCCCCGCGTGGTTTGTCAGCTTCATAGATGTCGTAGGCTGCTGCTATGCGACCCACCAGCGGGTGGCGTACCACATCAGAATTTGTTAGATAGCAAAACTCGATGTCGTCGACTGTGTTGAGTATTCCTGTCACCTCACGTAGACCCGATTTCATTGCTGAAGGAAGATCCACTTGTGTGATATCCCCTGTGATGACCATGGTGGAATTGAACCCGAGTCGGGTGAGGATCATTTTCATCTGCTCCATGGAGGTGTTCTGGGCTTCGTCGAGGATGATGAACGCATCATTGAGGGTACGCCCACGCATATAAGCCAGGGGTGCTATTTCGATGGTGCCCGCGGTGATGAGCCTGGGAACAGAGTCAGCGTCCAGCATGTCGTGCAAGGCATCATAGAGGGGCCGAAGATAGGGGTCGATCTTTTCGGAGAGCGTGCCGGGAAGGAAGCCAAGCCTCTCCCCTGCCTCAATGGCTGGGCGAGTCAAAATAATCCGCGATACCTGTTTGGATTGCAGGGCTTGAACAGCTTTCGCCACCGCGAGATAGGTTTTCCCTGTCCCCGCTGGGCCGATGCCGAAAACGATGGTGTTCAAGTCGATGGCGTCGACATAGTTTTTCTGGTTGGCGGTTTTGGGCCTGATCGTCCGCCCCTTGTGGGACAGAACCGAAGCAGTTAAAACCTCCGAGGGTTGAACCCCTTCGGCGCCAGTCATCTCCAGTATTCGCGACACGTCGGCGCGGCTCAGTCCCTGCCCTGTTCGCAGGATAGTCACCATCTGGGTGAGCACATCCTCAGCATGGTTGATGTCGTCTTGGTTCCCACTCAAGGTGAGCACATTCCCGCGTACGTGAACATCAGCCTCCAACTGGTCTTCGAGAAGCCGAAGGTATTCGTCGCGGGGCCCCAGCACACTGACCATGGGAATCGAGGTGGGTACGCTCACGCGCAACGAGTTGAGATGAGTCTCTGAATCGGACACCGTGATGGTCGTACCTCCTGAATGGGCGTGCCCCCAGTCTAGCGATAAGATTCCCCTGTGGCTCAGATGGAAACCCAGGACAACCCTCGTGGGGTCTATGACCTAGTGGTGGCTGGGTTTTGTGGGATGCTACTGATCGCCAATGTGGCTGCGACGAAACTCATTGCCCTGGGCCCGGTGTGGGAACCAGGGGGTGTCCATGTTTTCCCGCTCATCTTCGATGGGGGTGCCCTCACCTTCCCGATCACCTACATTTTGGGGGGCTGCCTAGCCGAGGTCTATGGTTTTAGCAAAACCCGCCGAGCGATCTTCCTCGGTTTTGTCCTGTCTGCGGTTGCCGCTGTGGTGTTCCTGGTGGTGGGGGCTCTTCCCCCCGACCTCAGCTGGGGTAACCAGGAAGCCTGGGTTTCGGTTTTGGGTTTCGTTCCACGGATCGTTCTTGGTTCCCTGCTGGGTTATCTGGGTGGCCAACTCATCAATGCCCGTGTTCTGGTGTGGTTGCGCGATCGAGCCCAACCTGGTTCACTGTGGTTCCGCCTGATGGGGTCGAGTGTTGCTGGTGAAGCCATCGACACCGTGGTGTTCTGCGTGATCGCGTACGGATTCGTTGTGGACCTGGGAACCCTCGGCAACTACATCATCATCGGATACCTCTACAAGGTTGGTTTCGAGGCCCTGCTTCTCCCGGTCACCGTCAAAGTGATTGCCTGGTTGAAGGTACGCGAGCAGGGTGTCTAACCCTAGATTCCTGACCTCTCGGGCTCTTGATTGCTCTCTGCTGGTGGTGTTTCTTCTTCATTAGCTAGAGCAGTGATCTGATCGCCCAATTCTTCAACTCGTTGCTGCTTGGACCGTAAGAGGTCAGCTGTTTCATCCTCAAACCTATAGGACAACCCAATCACTGAAGACAACAATTCGCCAACATCATGAACACCATACATCGTGTCCTGGATTTGATAGAGAGTATGCCGAGACTTATCCAATTCATCTTGAATCTCACCAAACGTGCGCTTGTACCGCGAAATTTGATCCTCAGTTTCTTCTCTTTCTAGCGACAAAGCACCCATCTTCCGGTCGCGCGAAGAAATACCCGAACCACTCTCAACCATATGATTCACCACCCTCCTAGGAAAGATGCCGATCAGTGGTCACCGTCACACGACCCCAATCCTCAACCGTGAACTTCACACCCGGATTAGCAGCCAACAAATCAGGCAAAACCTCCTCCAACAACAACCAATCCCGCTTACTTCGCAGATAGTCACCAGTCACCCCATTGTCAGCCAATACTGTCACTGCAGTATCGGATGTAACTGTCGCGCCTTGGTATCGAACCTCTACCCACTCAGTAAGGGTACGATCAATCCTGTTGTACTCTATCTCAAGGAAATAGTAAAGATCTTCAGAAATAGTTTCCGAAAAGAAAATGCTCAACCACGTAGCACGGTGTTCCTCCCATAATGACATGTCGCATTCATTGATTGACGTCTTATTAAGCTGAGGATTAATATGCATGACAAATGAGTCGGTTCTTTCTACATACCTAATTTCTTTTTTTGGCCCATACACTCCATGCTCGCAGAAAAGCAACTCCACTTCATACTTTTCATCCATTGCTGGATTAGTCTCGTACCTACTGCCATAGTTCCATTCAGCAGCAATGATCGCGTCGAAAATGTTATGTGCTCCATAACGTAGCCAACCATTAATTCCCAGGGACATCACTATTCCAAGAACGACCGCTGCAGCTACAAAGTACACCACACGGAGGAGTAGTTTTGGTTTCGGATGGCTGTTACTATCTAAGGAGGTCATTGGATCCTGCTTCCAAATTCTTAACAAACCGCTCACCGACAAGCCTATCGTCCAGAGTTGCTTTCTTAGGCAAATCCTGCACCAGCTGCGTAGACAACCCACTCACCCACTGAGCACGATCCCTCCCTTGGAAAACCGACATCATCAAACCCATGATTACACCCCCACCGTTACGAAAGATGCTGATCAGTGGTCACCGTCACACGACCCCAATCCTCAACCGTGAACTTCACACCCGGATTAGCAGCCAACAAATCAGGCAAAACCTCCTCAAACAACAACCAATCCCGCTTACTACGAAGGTAGTCATCGGTGACGCCATATTCCGAGAGTATGGTTGTCACTCGTTCATTATCTCTCCACCACTCACCATCCCAACGAACATGCACTTCCTGATGAAAATGGTTATCGCGGCGGTCGTAGATGAGATATAGAGAAATCCAAATATCGTCAGAGATAACTTCATTATACCATATTTCTAACTTTGTCGGATAACCTCCTTTCCAACACACTTCATCCCAAATGAGCCAGCAATTCGACCTGCTCTCGAAAGGAGCAACAACAACTATCTCAACCATGTCATAGCGAGATCGATACCGCATCTCGCGACCGTCTTCAGGGTAATCCCCATGAACGAAATGATACTTGTATTTTTCCGTCATCACTGGCTTATTTACAGTTCCAGTACCCCACTCCGCTTCCATGACTGCATCGAAGATGTTGTGGATTCCAAAATAGTGCCATCTGGCGACTCCCAGGGACACCACCACCCCCAGCACGAGAATCCCGATCACTAAAGCAACAGCAAAGCGACGCCGTCTCGAAAAGGAGTAAAGAGCTTTAGCTGAGGAAGTCACATCTAAAAGTCTATCGTTTGTCGTTATTTACTTCGGAACTCATCAGTGCCTAACTCAACTTACAGTTGTGTCTTCTGGATATTCTTGGCTGCTTGGTTGGTGGCCAACCACGAAAGAAGGATGAAGATCACCGCGCCACCTGCGAAGACGCCCAATTGGGGGCCAAGGTTACCGAAACCACGGTCGTTGAGAAGAGACAACTCGGGCAGTACGGCAACCAGGGTGGTCAAACCCAGGCCCACGAGCAGAGCGATCAGCGTACCTCCGCCTAGGGGCCACCAGGTGCGGTAGGGGCGGGAATAGTAGGCGGGCAGAAAAATCAGGTTGAACGTGGCGTACATGATGAGGGTGATTCCGAAAAACGCCAGGTTGGTGTTCATGGACGCGTAGTTGCCGACAGGATAGAGGAAGAACCTCACCACACTCAGGGCCATACCGACCACAAGATAAGTCAATTCAAGCAGTACGATCGTCCAGGCGCGAGCCTTCGCTTGGGCGACGAAAGACATGGGCAGGGTGGCAAGAAACTCCAGATCATGATCCTTGCGGTCCCTCCACACCACAATCATGACACCCACAAAAACGTACGCCATCGCGAGTGGAAACACCCACATGGGGATGAGCAACAACCCCAATGGAAGAAAGACGAGAAGAAACCACGGCGACATTGTGAGACGGAATTCTTTAGCGAGGAGGGCTTTCATTCGGCCTCCTCGTGTGCCCGGCGTGGACGCGATTCGGGTCTCTCCAAGAACACCATGATCTGTTCCAAGCGTGGTTCCTTAATCTGGCATCCAGTGGTGAAAGCCTCATCCTTGGTCTTGATCATCCCCGTGAAACCCTTCTCGGTCACCCGGATGCCATGGAGGGCTGATTCCAGTTCATCGGTGAGGAACCGTAGCCTTCCTTTGACGAGTAGGAAACTACGAGAAAACTCATCCACTGAGGTGTAGGCGATAAGCTCACCACGGCGTAGATAGGCCACATAGTCGGCGCAGGTTTCCACATCCATGATCTGTGAGGTCGTGAACACCAGGGAGCATTTTTCTGCTGAGATGAGTTCCCGGAAGAGGTCCAGCATCGCTGTCGACTCATCCTTCTCCAGCCCTCGGGTGGGATCATCCAGGACAATGAGCCCACAGTGGCGAGCCAGGGATGTGGCCAGTACGTACTTCACCTGATCGGCGGGAGACAGTTGGTGGAGTTTCGCCTTTTCGTCAAGTCCAAACCTGGCCATCCAGGACTGGTAGACCCCCTCATCCCACTTCGGGTAGAACCCCTGCGTGGTTGCGGTGATCTGGGAGAGGCGACGGCTGGCATAGGGCGCCACACCACCGAGAGTGAAACCCACCTTCTCCCCGATGGTTGGGGGAAGACCCTGAACTGATTGCTCTCGGGTTTCCTGCTCGAAGATTCTCACCACACCTGTGTCCGGGCGGACAAGATTGAGCAGAGCCTTCAGAAACGTGGTTTTCCCGGCACCGCGACTACCCACCACACCCATGAGGTAACCCTGGGGCAACGTGAGGTTGATTTCGCCCAGCCGGAAACCCTCGTACCTCTTGGAGAGGTTCACCACCTCAAGGATGTTCATCACTGGCTCCCGGCTCTGCTGGGACGATGATAGCGACCCAGGAAGTCATCACGGAAATCACCGAAGAACCCTCCGTCAATCGAGTCACGGATCTGGTCGACGAGGCGAACATGGAAACGCTCGTTGTGAATAGTCATGAGGGTGAAAACAAGGAGCTCTTTGGCGCGGGTCAGATGGTGAAGATAGGCGCGGGTGAAGTTCTGGCAGGTGTAGCAGTCGCAGCCCTCCTCAATGGGGGCGTGACTTCGTTTCGACCCGAGGGTATCCACGTTGTACCAGCCAGTGGAGGTGTAGGCGCGGTTGTTTCTGGCAGTACGCGAGGGATTGACGCAATCGAAGGTGTCGATGCCCTGCTCGATGGCAGCAAACAAATCCTCGGGTTCAGAGATACCCAGCAGGTGACGGGGTTTGTTGTCGGGCAGTTCCTCATTCACCCAGCCACAGATGGTTCCCAGGTTCTCCTTCTCCAGGGCGCCACCAATCCCGAAACCATCGAATTGTTGACCATCCACGTTGGCATCGGCGAGGTCGCGGGCGGCCTGGCGACGCAGGTCCTCAAACTGGGCGCCCTGAACCACACCGAAGAGGCCCTGATAGGGCTTGGTGGCTCGCTGCTCGGTGAGTCTTTGGTGTTCAGCCAAACAACGCAGGGCCCACGCTTGGGTTCTCTCCACGGACTGTTCCTGGTAGCCACGGGTGTTCATCAGCGTCGTACACTCATCGAAAGCAAAGATAATATCCGCACCCAATTGGTGCTGAATCTGCATCGAAACCTCGGGGGTGAAACGATGCTTGGAACCGTCGCGGAAAGAGCGGAAATCCACCCCATCGTCATCCACTAATGCGAGGCGATCCTTGCCTGGCGCAATCACCTCATCACTGGCCAAACCGGCAGTGGACATGGCGAGCACTTTCTTAAAACCAGCCCCCTGGCTCAACACCTGGAAACCACCAGAGTCGGTGAAAGTCGGGCCGGACCATCCCATGAAGGCTCCCACTCCCCCGGCTTCGTCGACGATGTCAGGACCGGGTTGAAGATAGAGATGGTAGGCGTTGGCGAGAACCCCTTGGGCTCCGAGAGCTTCAATGTCTCTGGGCAGGACAGCTTTCACTGTAGCGGCGGTTCCCACCACAATGAACGCGGGGGTACGAATCTCACCGTGGGGGGTGGTGATGACACCCGTACGTCCAAGACGGTCGGGGATGGACGTACCTGCGGTGAAAGAAAAACCTGTGTCGGTGGAAGTCATCGCGACTCCATCGCGTGATTCAAGAAGCACTGGTTGTGGGCGAGAACACAGGCCACAGCACCCGCAGTGGAAGTACGCAACACAGTGGGGCCCATGGAGCAGGTCACACCACCAGCTAACTCGAAGGCCTCCACTTCCTCGTGGGTGAGACCACCTTCGGGGCCAATGATGATGAGGCACTGCCCAGGTGGGTGTGGAGTGGTGAACGCGATCGGGGTGAGCGCTTTTTCATGCATGATCAGAGTGCAGGAGGAAGCCGTGATAAGGTCAACCACTTCAGCGGTTTGCATGAGTGGACCAATCGTGGGGAATGACAATCGTCTGGCTTGTTTGGAGGATTCCCGGGCTATCTTCTGCCACCGAGCGCGGTTGGTCTCGGCTTTGTCACCCTCCCATTTCACGATTGAACGCGATGCCTGCCAGGGAATGATTCCCTCCACACCCACCTCGGTCATCAGATCAATAGCCTGGTCGGTTCGGTCCTTCTTGGGGAGGGCTTGCACGATAGTGACCCGCGGAGTGCGGTGGGTGTCAATCAGGATATCCGCGACCACCACCTCGGCGTGATCCTTGCCTAGTTCGTTCACCACACCAGTCACTCCACGGCCCTCACCGTTAGTCAAGGTCACCACCTCACCGAGGCGAATCCTGCGAACTGACATGTGGTGGGCTTCCGCTCCATCAACCACCACCGTCGAACCGAGTTCCACAGTGAGCGGAATATCGGCAACAAAGAAACCATCACTCACGAAAAAGCCCCGCGCAGTCTGTCAAAGAACCCTCGATCAGCCTTGGGGCGTACTGGTCCATCCTCACCGCGTACCTGGGCGAGCTGGGTCAACAACTCGCGTTGGGGATCATCGAGTTTCGTGGGTGTTTCCACCACCACATGGATGATCAGGTCACCGCGTCCGCGACCGCGCAGCTTCGGGACCCCGCGACCTTTCACCACTAGACGTGAACCAGTTTGGGTTCCCGCGTTAATCGTCACCGTGGCCAGGGCATCATCGTCGGGGCAGTCCTCTTTCTCAGCATCCAAGGTGGGCATGTGAAGTTCAGCACCGAGGGCCGCTGCGGTCATGGGCACTTTCAGGCTGGCTTCCAGGTGGTCACCATTACGGGTGAACATGTCATGATCCTTGACCACGAGCTCCACATAGAGATCACCGGCTGGCCCACCACCCGGCCCAACATCACCCTGGGATTCCAGGCGGATACGGTTGCCTGTGGACACCCCTGGTGGAATCTTGACCGTGAGCTTGCGAGGTGTCTTGACCCTGCCCTCGCCATAGCAGTCCTGGCAAGGATTCTCGATGACACTGCCGTACCCTCGACACTGCGGGCACGGCGAAGACGTACGGATGTCACCGATGAAGGAACGCTGAACCTGGGTGACCTCGCCGCGCCCCTGGCAGGTACGGCAGGTGGTGGCTTGGGAACCATCAGAGGAACCCGAACCCGTGCAGGTCGAACACAGCGCTAGGGATTCGATGCTCATCTCATGGGTCAGGCCAAAGGCAGCATCCACAAGGTTGACAGCCAGACGCTCCAAACGATCCTGACCACGAGCCACACGCGAGCGCGGGCCACGCGACGACATGGACCCACCAAACATGGCGTCCATGATCGTGGAGAAATCGAAGGTGCCCCCACCGAAACCAGAGAACCCGGCCCCGCCACCGCCAAGAGGATCACCACCCAGATCATAGATCTGTTTCTTCTGCGGATCAGAGAGAACCTCATAGGCTTCCCCGATCTTTTTGAACATGTCAGCAGAACCCTCCTCGGTTGCCACATCGGGGTGATATTTCATGGCGAGCTTGCGGTAGGCCTTCTTGATGTCTTCATCGGAGGCATCACGGGGTACACCCAGCAGGGAATAGTAATCGGTTGTCATCTCATCCTTCAGCCAAAATTCGGCTCACATATTTTGCGACAGCTCGTACGGAAGCCATCGTTGAGGGGTAATCCATGCGGGTGGGGCCAACAATTCCTAGGCCCGCCCAATTATCGTCCATCTCGTACCCGCTAGCAACCACTGAGGCCGTTGACAGGTTGGCGTGCTGGTTTTCCTGACCAATACGGACCATGACTTCACCTGAGGCCTCACCCAAGAGTTTGAGCAACACCATTTGTTCTTCGAGGGTGTCCAGCACGGGCCGGATCGAGGTTTCGAACTCGTCAGAGAATTGTGCCAGATTGTTAATCCCAGCGATCACGATCTTGGTGGGTTGATTGAGGGTGATGATGTCCAGGATGCTCGCCACGATGGTGGTGGCCACAGGGCGAAGAACGGGGTCCACTGTGGCGGGGAAATCGGCTAGGGTCTGCGCTGCCTTGTGGCAGTTCAACCCAGTGATCGATTCATTGAAACGGTCCCTGAGGGTGGCGATGGTGTGGTCATCGAGATCACCGAGGTCGATGTTTCTTTGGGAAACCGTACCCGAGGAGTTCACCAGAATCACAAGCCCCTTCGAATCGTGGAGACCCACAATATCGATGCGCCTGATCGTGGCCGACCCCACTGAGGGGTATTGCATGATCGCAACCTGCTGGGTGACCTGGGCGAGCAGGCGTACTGTTCGGGTGACAATGTCATCAATGTCAGCCGCCCCGGTCAGAAAAGCGGTAATCGCTCTCTTCTCCGCAGAGGTCAGTGGTTTCATCGAAGCCAGGCGATCCACAAAGAGGCGATAACCTTTGTCGGTGGGTACGCGCCCCGCCGATGTATGAGGGTGGGTGATATACCCCTCGTCTTCGAGGGCCGCCATGTCATTGCGTACCGTCGCAGGGCTCACATCCAGGTGGTGTCTCTCCACGAGCGTACGCGAACCCACGGGCTCCCGAGAGTGCACATAGTCGGTGACAATGGCGCGCAACACCGCCAGCTTGCGATCATCAAGCATCATTCACCTCCTGGCACTCTCGCTACAAGAGTGCCAGTTTACCACCGGGAAGAGGTGACTTTCCGCAAACCCACCACCTCATCATTTGTGAACCCAACCCCGTCGCCCATCGCACCCAACCCCGTCGCCCTGCGCACCCAACCCCGTCACCCTGCGCGCAGTCGCAGGGTCCAGACACTCACAGTCGTACCACTGGGTAGTCTGGGCGAGTCGCTTCGCTGCGCACAATGACGGGGAGGAGTGCGCTCCGCAGAATGATGATGGGGACATAACGCACGTTATCGGGCTTGCTGCCACCTCCATGATCTTGGACACATCGTTTGCTGAATGTCCTAACCAGCGAAGTTTAGCTTGAGCGTTCTCGATAAGGTCGGCCGTGCCTAGTTGACTTGCCATAGTAGTCACCTTTCTAGTTGAGTGTTTGGCCACCTGATTGAGACTCATACCACTGGTCGAAATCAGCCAGTCAATATTTCTTCCTGGCTGGGGGCAAGTCCGCGTCTAACAGCCTCTTGGTAATACAAGCTAGGAGTGTAGCCTTCACGATAGATACCACCCTCTTCAATCTCATGCCGCGCATAGGAGTCAATAACAGCGTCACTCAAATTGCGGATGTCGACTTCATCTCTCATATTTGCTCCAATGTCCACACTGGGTAGCTTCCTGATACATCTACGGGGACATAACGCACGTTATCGGGCTTGCTGCCACCTGAACAATTTAAGGAGGTAATGCGATTGACTGATGCCTACCTAGATTTTATAGCTCTCGACCTATAAGGTCAGAAAGACCACAAAGAGAATGGAAAAGAAAAATGATGAACACAATTACAGCCGGAAGATATGCAGACAAGATTCAGAGTTTAATGATATACATGGGGAAGCCTATTGTGACCATAGGTTTCAGCGGTCCAAAGAAAGGTATCCCGATCACAGCCGAAACCGCTAGCATTGAGATACTAGAGCGCGGTGGGATAGACGTACAAATAGACAAGACCACTTCACTCGGCAAAGCTACGGTTGGCGCTGTCCTACTTGGTCCAGTTGGTGTGGTCGCAGGTCTAGGGGGGAAGACGAAGAAAACAAAGGTTGTTACCCCCAACCGTGTCCAGATCATCTGGAAAGACACGGGGGAAAAGTCGATTGCCGAAGTTG
>Ga0082212_10000193_pt1 | contig 90582 bp, 73 predicted proteins | sample TergutNt197P3_FD_71548 | JGI IMG/M metagenome (GOLD analysis project Ga0082212, IMG submission 71548) | Neocapritermes taracua P3 segment gut microbial communities from Petit-Saut dam, French Guiana - Nt197 P3 | ecosystem: Host-associated > Arthropoda: Insects > Digestive system > Gut ...
TCGAGAGAGCGGTACATCACAATGTTTCGAGACATTAGTTTGAGAACATTCGTTCAAAGTCTCGCAGGTTTTAGGCATCTTCGTTTAAGCTCCTTTGCCATTTCCAGCGTGCTTAGACTAACTATCATACCATCCTAGCATTCAAAAAACGACAAATTGCCTCAAGGCGAGCCTAGATGCGAAAACGTAATCTTTCGGGAAACTTTTGTTGATTTCTTGTTTGAGTTCTTTTGAATCTTCTTTTTGTTGAGCAGCCCTGGGCACTTTGTGTCCAGGGCTGCTTTATATCTATCACGTATACTGAGGCGTTATCTTGCCGCTATGCCCCTCTTTTTTGAGCCATGCTTTTAGCTTAGAGGTATCACTAATGCTATTGCGCTGACACTCCAACCGCTCCAGTTTCTTGTTTTTGCTTATATCAAGCTTGGTGAGCTTGTTGTCGTTGCACCACAAAAACATAAGTTTTTTGTTCTTGCTCACATCGAGTTTGGAAAGTTTATTTTTATCGCAAGAGAGCCTTTCAAGTTTTGTGTTCTTTGTTACCTTGAGCTTCTTGAGTTTGTTGCCATCTACAAAGAGGATTCCAAGCTTTGCATTCTTTGATACGTCAAGCTTGGTGAGCTTGTTGCTTTCACATAACAACATCCAAAGTTTCTTATTTTTGGCAACATTGAGCTTGGTGAGTTTGTTGGTAGAGCACTCCAGATGTGTAAGCTTCTTGTTCTTGCTTACGTCAAGTTTTTTAAGCTTGTTGATTTCGCACGACAACCAAATGAGGCTGACATTCTTGCTTACATTAAGCTTGGTGAGCTTGTTTTGGGGGCAAACTAAATCCTCTAGTTTTGTGTTTTTGGTCACATCAAGTTTTGTGAGCTTATTGCCAGAGCAATGCAAACTTGCAAGCTTAGTATTTCTGCTCACGTCAAGCGTAGTAAGCTTATTGAAAACACAATCCAACTCAACAAGCTTGGTGTTTTTGCGTACGTCAAGACTAGTGAGTTGGTTTGAGCCACAAGACAGCTCTCTCAGCTCAAGATTCTTACTCACGTCAAGCGTAGTAAGCGCATTGTCGGCGCAATACAATGTTTTAAGTGCCACACAAGCACTTACGTCAAGAGAGGTCAGCTCTTTTTGAGAAAGCGCACAAAAAACAACATTCTTTCCTTCGATTTTTGCAGGCACAACAATGGTTTTCGATGCTATATCATAGCCAAAAAGATGAACGCCATCGCTTTCTATGGTGTAATAAAAATTGCCGTCAGGAGTTACTGCCTGCGTTGTAAGAGCGCCAGAAGCCGTAACTTCATCTGCAAGCGCCGTCGCAGGAACTGCAACACCCGTGCACGCCAACGCTACTGCTATAAAAACAGCAAGCGCACGCCTCTGCAAAGCTGAGGCTCTTTGAGCCACTTTGTTGTCAAACATTTTCTTACTCATGATAGTTCCTTTCATTTCGTTTTTTGTTGTCAAACACTTGATAAGCGGAGCACCTATCAACCTTATAGACCCATAGTAGCGAGGCAAAGTGACACTGACGTGACTACAAAATAAGTGAACTGTCACTTTGGCTTGCCCAACGCTTTGCTACCGTTCATACTCCCAAATAGACCGCAAACCCGTCAAAACCCCTCGAAAAAGAGATTTCCCACTATTCCAGTGGGGATTGAAGAGAAAATGGTCTATACTATGCTCTACACGGTTTTTCTGTTGTCAAACACGACAACACAAGGCACTACCAACCTTGGAGAAAGGCTCACTATGTCTAAAACCAGTTCGCATACAGCAGACACACGCTCTGCAAGCACAAACGCTGCCGCAGGCGCCGCTGCAAACACTGCCCTCCAAACTCCAAATACACGTGCACCCAAAACAAGCACGCCCGAACCTGCCATACTTCCCCGTGGTCTGGTAACCTCTATTAACATCTCCGCCAAGAAAGGCACACGCAAAACTCCCCTGCCAGAAAAACACGCTCGCATTGAGCTTAATTCTGGCGTTGTGGGAGATGCGCACGCAGGCGACTGGCATCGACAAGTTTCTTTCCTGGCTGAGGAGTCCATTGAAAAAGCACGCACCGCTGGCCTCGACGTAAAAGAGGGCGATTTTGCCGAAAACTTTACCACCGAGGGAATTGAGCTTTTTTCTCTGCCGGTGGGCACACTCCTTAACGTCGGCTCAACCCAAGTAGAAATAAGCCAGATTGGCAAAGTTTGCCATACCCGTTGCGCCATTTATCACCTTGCGGGAGATTGCATTTTTCCTCGGGAAGGTATTTTTGGTGTGGTGCGCATGCCTGGTGAGGTCAAGGTGGGCGATGCCATTGAGGTGGCTCACTGGGGAGATGGCACCTGCGATGCCACTCCGCCTGATGCCTTGGCAGAAGTTGAGGAAGCTCGAGCGGCTGGCACGTTATAGCCAAAACGCTATAGCAAAAAAAACAAGGGACAAGGAAGTAAAGCAAATGCTACGACAAATATATCTCGACAACGCAGCAACTACCAAGGTACTGCCCACCGTTGTCTACGAAATGCTCCCCTATTTTACGGAAGGCTACGGCAATCCCTCGTCGCTGTATGACTTTGGGCAACAAGCCCGCGATACCATGGATAAAGCGAGAGAGAGCATTGCTAAACACATCAACGCCCGCGAACAAGAGATTTACTTTACCAGTGGCGGCACAGAGAGCGACAACTGGGCGCTGAAAGAAACGGCGTTTGCCTACGCAAGCAAAGGCAAGCACATTATCACCAGCTCAATTGAACACCACGCCATCTCACACTCATGCAAGTGGCTCGAAAAGCACGGCTTTGAAATTACCTATCTTGAAGTTGATGAGTTTGGTCTTATTGACCCTGAAACACTTAAAAATGCGTTGCGTCCCGACACCACGCTTGTTTCCATTATTTTTGCTAACAACGAGATTGGCACTATCCAGCCCATCAAAGAGCTCGCAGCCATTACCCACGAGCAGGGTGCGCTGTTTCATACCGATGCCGTTCAGGCGATTACCAATATTCCGCTTGACGTTGCTGAACTTGATGTTGATATGCTCAGCGCTTCGGCTCATAAGTTTCATGGGCCAAAAGGTGTTGGTTTTCTCTACATCAAAAAGGGAGTTAAGACGCGCTCGTTTATGGACGGTGGCGCGCAGGAACGCAAGCGGCGCGCAGGTACTGAGAATGTGCCTGGAGCGGTTGGCATGGCAAAGGCGCTCGAGATTTGTATGGAGCGTTTTGATGAGCGTGTTGAACTTGAGATGCGTCTGCGCGATTTGCTCATTGACCGCATTTTAAGCGAAGTACCCTACACGCGCCTCAACGGGCATCGAACTAAACGTTTGCCAGGAAATGTGAGCTTTTGTTTCGAGTTTATTGAGGGAGAATCCTTGCTGCTCGCCCTTGAGCAAAAGGGCATTCTTGCTTCAAGCGGCTCTGCCTGCGCCTCAGGCTCACTTGATCCGAGCCATGTGTTGTTAGCCATTGGGCTGCCGCACGAGATTGCTCATGGTTCGTTGCGCCTGAGCATTGGCGAGGATATTACCACTGACGACATCAACTACACCATCGACGCCATCAAAGAAGTGGTTGCTCGCTTGCGAGTCATGAGCCCGCTGTATGAAGATTTTCTCGCTGGCAAAAAGCCGATTAGCGCAACCAAATAGGCAAAACACAACGAGCTAAAAACAGAAAGCAAAAATATCGCAAAACTACGAGTAAACGAGGAGAACAACCATGGGTTATAGCGAAAAGGTAATGGACCACTTTAATAATCCGCGCAACATGGGCGAGATAGAAAACCCCAGCGGCGTTGGCACGGTGGGAAATGCCCAGTGCGGCGACATTATGCGCGTGTATTTTGACATTGACAGCGACGGCATTATTCAAGATGTTAAGTTTAAGACATTTGGCTGTGCGGCTGCCGTTGCAACAAGCAGCATGGCAACCGAGCTGGTAAAGGGCAAGACGGTGCAAGAGGCCCTTGAGGTCACCAATCAGGCAGTTTGCGATGCGTTAGACGGCTTGCCTCCCGTAAAGGTACACTGCTCTTTGCTTGCCGAGGAAGCTATCCATGCCGCCCTGTGGGATTACGCCGAGAAAAATGGCATTGTTATAGAGGGTCTTGAAAAACCCAAAACCGATATTCATGAAGATGAAGAGGAGGACGAGGAGTATTAAGACCAGCTCGAAAGCACGCTACGCACTCTACCTCGTAGTTGACATCGCCCGCACGCAAGCAGGGGGGCCTGTTTCTTTGCGCACCATTGCCGAGCGACAAGACATCTCACTCAAATACCTTGAACAAATTGCGACCGAGCTGTGTAAGTCGGGTTATCTGCAGAGTGTTCGGGGAGCTCAGGGAGGCTACTTGCTCGCACGTCCCGCCACAGAGATTACTGCGGGTAACATTATGCGTGCCGCAGAAGGAGGCTTTTTGCCTGTTTCGTGTCTTGATACTGCCATTGGTTCTGAATGTTCGTGCCCTCGACAAAGTCAATGCGGATCAACTGCTGGCTTTTGGGCTGGCTTACGCTCAACTATAGATGACTATATCGACGGAGTTTCCATCGAACAACTTGCCCGCTAAGAACTCTTAAGCCAACTATGCCGCGGGGGTGTCGCAAAGCGACACCCCCGCGGCATTAAAACTATTAAAACCCTAGCACTCTAAACTCTAAAATACAGTTTTGAGGCTGCTTCTGCTGCTCGATGCGCAAGTTCCTCCTGAGTAATAATCTCAGTTTGGACAATAGGCGCACTTTGCACTCTTTCAAAAGGCTCTTCGTTTCTAACAGTCTCCTCGTTTTCAAGCTTGTTATTGTTCTTGAAAAGCAAGGCAGCCGTCATAGGAGCAAGCAGCTGAACAAATACCATTAACGAAAGCGGAATAGAATACTCGTCAACCACTATCATACTACCGGCAAAGTCCTGCGTAGCTATCAGCATGACCACTGCCTCAATGGCAGCGGCAGCCATGATGAGCAGAGCTGGAGCATTAACGTAAAAGCTTCTTTGCTTTAGGCTCGCGCGCGCTCTCGCATCGCGGTCTTTTTCATCGTACGCCTTAGGAGCAGCACCGTATGGTGCCTGTCTGCGCTCGTTGCGTTCGTCAATGCGCTTCTCATACGCTTTACGCTCCTTTTTGTTTCTGTGACGATCAACAAAAAACTTAACCAAGCCAAACACAAACATCAATGCGGCGAGCAATACCGCACACACATCAAAGAGTGACCACGTTGACTGGGCTCCCTCTTGTCCTTGTCCCAGCGGCACGCCATCTCCAAAAATGTTTCCTGTAACGTCTTCTGCTGCCATTACTGCTTCTGATACCTGCGGCTGAGCGCCATAACCGCCAGTCATAGCAGGCTGTACCTGCGTTGGGGTAGGTGTTGGGGCCGTAGTTGCAGGAGGCGTCACGTTAGGAGCAGGCGTTGTAGCTGCAGGCGGCTGCGCCGGAGGTGTCGTAGTCGCTGGCGGCTTAGTAGTCGCCGGCGGTTTTGTCGTCGCAGGCGGCTGCGTTGTTGTTGGCGGCTGAGTCGTTACAGGTGGTGGTGTTGTCGTCACAGGCGGCGTTGTCGTCACGGGCGGCGTCGTTTCGGTAGGGGGCGGCGGTGTTGCATCGCGTGTCCAATGAGCGTACACCGTCATATCGTTTTTAACCACCGTGCTTGCAGTAAACAGTGAGCCATCGCTTGCTCTTGTGTACCAGCCCGTAAAGGAATAGTCATTACGAACGGGCGCAGAGGGCAAGCTTGCAAGCGTGGTAGCTGGCGTTTGAACATAAGCCGCAGAAGGGCCCGTCAAGCGTCCGCCATTAGCGTCAAAATCAACACGATAGCTTGCAGCATCTAAAGCAACAACTGTCGCCGTAATCTGCTTGGTCAAGCTTGGCTCAGCGGCAACAGTTACCACAGGATAATAGCTACCCGCAACATTCGTGTAACCGCCTAAATCATTTACGCTCACTACGGTAGGGGTTCCGTCAAAACGGGCAGCATGGGCACCAGAGCGTATAAGAATCTGAGTAGACTTATCACTCGTGTTTACCTCAGCAACAGGAATACTAAAGTTTCGTGCGCCAAGAATATAGTTGCGTCCGTACACATAGCTGCCATCATCAACAACCACAGCATTTTTGGCCTGCGTAGTGTTACCGTCAGAGTCCGTTACCGTGTAGGTCACTTGATAGATACCCGGCACGTCGCCCGGAATGTCACCTACAACAATAAGCTTATCGGTTATGTTTCCGTCCTCAATGTCAGATGCAGATGTGTTTCCTTTTTTCTGGTCGTCTGTGAGGTTGTCCTCGTTTGCAGAAACGGGAACTACAACAGGTTGTTCAGGCGTAATCGTTGGAGCATTGCCGCTTACTACCTGCACACGCAAGTCAATCTCGCACACCGTGTTAACGTCAGCAATGCGCACCAAATAGCTACCAATCTCTGCGGTAAAACCTCCCCTGTCGGTTATTACAACCTCTTGGTTTGTCAGCAGGCCATCTACACCACTCAGCACTGCGCCAGCGCCAAGTGCCTCAAGCAAAGCAACATCGGTGTCAAGCAAACGAGCCTCGCTTACTCGCAAGGTAATATTGTTTCCAAAAACATACACCTTGGAGCCTGTCGGGTTGTTTGGTTCTTGCGGTTTATTCTCTAAAACGTCAGCGTCTACCACAAAAGCATCAACGGTTTTATTCAGCGTGCCACTGGGTGTGTCAAAGGCAGCTACTACAACGTGGTAGATGCCAGGAGCCTTGGTGTATCCGCCTGTTTTTGCTATATCTATCAAAGCAGATGAAAGCTCAACACCCGTTGCACCATCGTAGAGCTTCGCTTCGGTCATGCCAATAAGATGAGCAGAGATTTCTCCCTCATTTGAGGGAACGTCGCTTACCTTAATAACAAAGGAACGAGCCTCCAAAATGCGACCTTTGCCTACCACATAACGGCCATCATTGACCACAACACAACGCTCAGCATAAACCGTATTATTGTCAGAGTCAGTGACCTCGTAGGTAACTTGATAGATACCCGGAGTGCCTGTGTCGACAGGTTGAGCAGAGTTAGTTGGGTAATAGAGTACTTGATCGGTAAGATCACCATCGCCCAAATCGTAGGCAGAAACTTCTGTTAAAGCCATACTGCTGTTCCACGGAGTGCCAAGCGTCACCTCAAAAGGAGTGCTTACCAGCAAAACCGGAGGAGTATCATCAAAAACCGTGCCGTTAATCTTTGCACTATGCTCGCGCTCCGTATAATTTGTTACCCCAAAGGTAAGGGGATAGATGCCCTTTGTCGCCGCAAAGCCACCCTTGTTTATGAGGGTCACCTCTTCATCGGTGGCGTGCGGCACCAGTTTAATAACACGAGCACGGGCGGCCTCAATGAGAGCAGCGTCGCTGTCCACGAGGGAAGCTTGCGCTATGCTCATGGTAAAGTGCGAGGCGATAAGCGCATGGTTGGCAGCATAGGGGTCGGGTCCCAAGTCGATTACGTCCGAATCCACCACTTCGCCCGTAATAGAACGACTAACACCAGCGTATCCAACGGGGCTAAAGGTAAAGTTGTAAAGACCCAACTCTCGATGAGCAAATCCTGTTGGCAAAGCGGAGGCAAGCTCAACATCAAGTGCGTTGCCCTGCTCATCATACGCCTCGGCAAAAGCCAACCGCACCGCATCGTGCGCTGTGCCGCTATAACTCATGTCTTTGGTAGAAACCACAAAGTTTTTAGCTCCAACAATGACCTTGCTATCCCCCGGCTCAATAAAGCGCCCATCATTAACAACAACAGCACGGGTAACACTTGCCGTTGCCGGAATCTGCTTGCCAAAGCCGTCGTCAACCGTGATAACGGGATCAGCAACGGTATAGGTTACCTGCCATACCCCAACAACTGAGGTATCTATCGCTGGTGTTTTTTGCTTTGTGTCAGTTATGACTACATCGTCTAAGCCAAGCTCGGGGCTGTCAGCGTCAACAACGGTGATGCCTTGTAAAAGTTCATTGCGTGTTACGCAGGCAGCCTCACGGGTCTGCTCGACAATAAGAGGACCGTCAGCCGTAATAACTGGCATGATGTTTTCTACAACCGTAAAAGTAACTTCAACGCTAAGCTTAATGGTAATAACTCCGTCAGGGTCAGAAACCGAAACCGTATAAAGGCCTGGTTCCGCCACAAAACCGCCGTTGTTGCTAATAACAGGTGAGAGCACCTTTAGCGTACCGTCTGGCAGAGCTTTTCTCACACCAGCTCCAAGCGCAACAAGCAAGGCCTCATTGGGCTCAGCTGCTCCAAGAATGCTTTCTGCCTCACTCACACTCAACGTAATATTGTTACCAAAAACGTAGTAGGTATCCTCGAGCTCACCAAAAGGCCCGCTACCAATAACATCTGCGTCAACAACCTCGCCCACAACATTTTTAGAAACAAAACCAGCGGGCGCATTGGCACCTTGAATGGTGATGTCATACACGCCAACAGCAGGCTTATAGCCACCGTCTGCTACCACGTTTAGACGTGCCGGCGAGATAGGTTTACCTGTTTCTCCGTCATACAAAGCAGCAGCTGATTTAGTCAAAATCTCTGGTTCGATATCTGCTGCTTCAGTTGAAACGTCAACAAGCCTTGTTACAAAAGAGCTGGCGTACAAAACCCGGTCTTTGACTTCGTAGCGACCATCGTTGACCACTACAAGACGCGTAGCGTGTACTTCATTCTTGTCACTATCCGTTACCGAATACTGCAAAACATATTTGCCCACTTGCGTAAGATTGACCGAGCCAGTAACAATCAAAGCGTCGAGCAGGTCGCCGTCTTCTGTATCTTGAGCTACTACGTCATAGGCATCGTAGTATTCGCTTGGCAAAATTGAGTTCGCTGGCTGCTTGTTTTCTGCACCAATCCAAACGTTAAGTGGCGTAGAAACCATAAGCAGCGGTACATTAGTAGGCGTAATCTGAGCTTCAACCGTAACCGTATGTGCGTCGTCAGGCGTAGCGCCCTTTATTACAAAAGTCACGTCATAGCTACCTACCACAGCAGGGTTAGGTATTTTAACGTCAAGAACCTCAACCGTATCTGCGCTTAGCTCCTCAGCTTGACTGAGGCGTGCCAAGGCATTTGCCCATGCTATAAGCTGAGCGTCGCGCTCAGCAGCAGGAAGGCTCATGGTTTCGGTTGCTTTATTTATGGAAACGACAAAGTTGTTGGCGGTAATGGAAGAAGTATCCTCAAAGCCTCCCGTGCCGTAACTTGAAATACGATGATAGCGGCTCATGCTCGTGCCAAAACTGTCGGGAATGTTGGCGTTAAACGTTGCATCGCTTGAACCAGTTGGAGGAACTTTTTCGACATCGAACGTTCCAAAGTTGACACCCTTGAGCGCAAAGGTAAGGGAAGCCCATGATTTCCACGGAGAACCGTCTACCGGGTCACTTGGGTCTTTGAAGCTATCTATGCCATTGCGCCATAGTGCGACATTTGAGTTTTTGGAAAAGAAAAAGGCGTTTTGAGAATCAGCCGTTTCACCAATGCTAAAAACACGTGAGCCCGCCTTCTCGTCACGGTTAATAAAGTCATAATACTGCGGGCTGTCGCACTCAAACTCAAAGTAGTTGCCCGTATTTATAATGCCCGGAAGGTTAGCCGTTGCATTGGTTGGGGAGCTTACACAGCCGTCTGCAATAAATGAAGTTCCCTCAGCAAGTTTAATTGTGCCATGCTTTGCTCCAGTGGCAGTAATGGCTGCACCCTTATCAGAAATGAGTGCCACACTTGAACCGTAGCCACTTACGTCAAAGATATAGTCTTCCCAGTAAAACTCGATTGCTGCGTTTGTTTCAAGATTTGCCCTGCTGTTGGCAACAGGAGCGGCGGAGCCTTCGTTGTGAACGTAGACCGAGGCTCCCCCAGAAACATTGAAAGCGTTTTGCTGTGCCTGAAAACTAATAACACTATGAGTCTTTGTGCTCGTATTTTTGTGCCGAATGACGTTAAGCTTCGCTTGATTAGAAACGTTAAACACCTGGGAATTTCCCGAAGAAAAAGAGATAACGGCACCATAGCCGGTGTCGCTTGTTCCCCAAGACTCAACGTTTACCTCAGTACCTGCACCACTTATGTCAAAGGTGCCGTCTTTTAGTTGCAGAGAAATTGCCGCCATACCCTCAGCTTTTGTGGTGGTAGGCTTGCGATCGCTTGAGATGTTAAGCTGGGCTCCCTCAGAAACCGTAAGACCGCCAGAGCTTAAGCTGCCTCCCAAAAGCACCACGGCGGCGGTTTCGGAACCATAGCCATTGCCGTTGCTGTGCACGTCAACAACGGTGCCAGCACCGCTTACCACAAGATTTGCCGTTGTGTTTGCAAGAGGAGCGCTTTGGTTGTATCTGCCCAAAAAGAGTGCGCCCACATCATAGCCGCTGGTGCTTTCAACATAAAGTTTTGTGCCCCCTGTTGCAGAAACGAGGTTTGCGCCACCCTCGATACCAGCTAGGATAGGACGACTCGCACCTTTGATATGTACCGTAGCGGCTGAATAGTATTGTTTTTGAACGTTGATGATAGTTTGACTGCTGGTTGCGGCAAAACTCGTGTTGTCCCACGTAAGGTTGCCCGTAACATTGAGCGTGCCTCGAGGAACATTTATCAAACCACCGCTTGGTGCCAAACTGCCGCTGGTTGCTGCGACAACATTTTCGAGATTGACCGTCCAGTTTTGTCCGTTTGTTTGTGAGGTTGAATCGTTGCCGCTCATGCCGCTTACACAAATAAACTGTGAAGCTCCGCCATTGGGGCGAACAACCGTGATATTTTTTAAGGTAAATATGCTATTTGCGGGCGCAGCGTTGCTCAACTCGATACCACGTCTGGAGATAGCAATGTCAACACCGCCAGAACGGAAGTCCAGCGTCTTGCCGTTTGCATCGATGGTGAGGCTGCGGTTAATCGTTGGCAAATCGCTGTCAACTCCCCCTTGGCTGGCAGGACGTTGAATATTTTGTGAGAAAACAATGGTGTTAACACTTGCCTCGCTCATGGCAGTGCGCAAGTCTGTCCAGTTATCAACAGAAACCTTGCCGCCACCAAGATCGGTATAACCGAGAGGAGCTATTGCTTCGTCGGCATCGTCACCGTTGGGGGTGTTGGGGGTGTTGGGGGAAGGCTCCTGCTCATCTGCTTCGTTATACTCTGACGTATCGTTGGCATTGTTGGCGTTGTTGGCGTCGTTGCCCTGCTCGTCAAAGGAGGCACCTGCCTGAGAGCCCTCTCCTGAGTTTTCTTGGAGTTCAGCTGCCGGATCATCTACCAGGGAAGTCGATTCTGGTGTTTCCGCCTCCTGCGTTGGTGTGCCAGTATCCTGGGCCGCAGAGTTTCCTGCAACATCAGTATTTGAAAGAGCAGTGTCCTCAGAAAGCGTGGAGGTCTGCTCGGCAAAAACACCTATGGGCACAGCAAGCATAATAATCATGCTCGCAGTAAGCATAAGAGAAAGGATACCTTCTGGAAGAGCCCTTCTTCTTTTTGTGATGCCAAAACGGCCTGAACGCTCAGAGCCTAAAGACGCTGTGTGCGCCTTATAGTTCTCTGTGTTTTTCTCTGTTTGGCTGTTCATTTTGCTTTGATTGACAACCTTGTTGTGCTTGCTGGTGTCTTTTTTTTCTTTCATAGCAGCTCCTCCTCAACAGGATGCTCTTTCGAGTCCTTTTTCTTGCTTTTCTTGCAATAACCTCGCTTGTTTTTCCGTTTTTTTGCACAGTTAAATACACCTCTTTGGGTGTGCTTCAAAACAATCGAGAAGTTTTTCGAAAGTTTGGCGTCGGAACCGCGTTTTAGCTTAAAATCCTTGAACAAAGAGCCTTGGTTCCCGTATCTTAAATACCATCATACGCCCCGCAAATAACCTCGTCAATCACCTTTCGTCGCGCTGAGCAGCACTTTTGTTTGAACTGGTAGAGTGAGGATTTTTGGTTGTTTTAAGGCTTTGGGTTCTGTGAGGAAAAGAGGTAGGGAAAAGAGCAGCGCGCCTTGGCTTTCGCCAAGGCGCGCGTAATCACTCGTACCCCTATTTATTTACTTTTAGTTGGTTATACTTCTCTTGAGCCGTGCCCCTGAGCCGTGCTCCTGAGCCGTGCCCCTAAGCCGCACTCCTCGTAAAGCACACTCTACGCCGAACACAAAGTGGCGCTTGGAGCACTCCCAGGCGTCTTAAGCCTTTTTGCTTTTCTTGCTAAAAGCAATCCAATAAAGACAGCCCACTAAAATCATGCCGCCAACAATGTTTCCCAACGTTACAATGCCGAGGTTTGCAGCAATGCCAGCGAGATCTATTGTGTTTGCAGCAGCAAGGGCAGCCTCGCCCGTTGCGTTGCCCGCAAGTGCCTGAAAAAAGCCCATCGGCAAAAAGAACATATTTGCAACACTATGCTCACCGCCAGCAGCAACAAACGCCGATATTGGAAAAAGAACAATAACAAACTTATCAACAAGTGTGCGTCCAGCAGCTGCCATCCACACCGCAAGACAAACGAGGAAGTTACACAAAATTGCCTTAAAGAACATGGCAGCTGGTGGAATGCTCACCTTCATGGCAGCAAGGTTGATGAAGGCATCGGCAACCGCTCCCCCATTCATAGCTCCCACGTTTGCGTAAAACACAATGGCAACCGCAAGAAGCGAACCTATCAGGTTGGTTGTCCAAATAACCAGCAAATTGAGGGCAAACGCTCCCCACGAAACCTTGCCGCTTAAGGTTGACATGATAATGAGAACGTTGCCCGTAAAGAGCTCTGCTCCCGCCACTACCACAAGAACGAGTCCGATACAAAATGAAAGCCCACCGATAAGACGCTGGGCAATAAAGGGCAGGGTTGTGTCGCTTAATACAAGGCCGAGCATCATACCGCCCATGCCAATGAAGGTACCAGCCAGAATGCCCAGAACTATCACTTTTGCCCAATTCATGCTTGTTTTGGCAACCCCCGTCGCCTCAAACTTTTGTGCAATTTCTGCAGGAACAAGTGCGTCTGTCTTAAGAGCTGCTATTGTTTTTTCGTCCATAAAACCCTCCAAATTGTCGTGAGCCGCAGTATCGTAGTATTGAGGAAACTCTAACTTTCTCGAAGCTCCCCAAGCCAAAACTAACCAATGTTAGCTTGGTTTTGAAAATCCTCTCCCACCACAACAAGTATGTCGCCCGAAAAGGCATAGCGCTCTAAAGAAGGAATGACGCGCCCAAAACCGAGGCGTCCTCTAATGTCCTCTGCAGCTTCTGCACTCTCGTCCTTTTGGTAAATAATGAGTGTTTCTTTGTAGACAAACGAGTTTGCGTTACCCACTTCTCCAAGCTTATATCCTGCCTGCGTGAGCATCTCTGCAGTCGCCGTAGCTGAGCCCGCAATGCCGTAGCCGTTGCGTACGTCAACCGTATATTTTGAAGTAGTTACCGAAACCGCTGCACCCGAAAGGTTATCCGTTGGCACAGAAACACCGAGGGGTTTGTAGGAGTCGGGGGATTCTCCTTGGCGCAAAAGCCCCAGTTCCTCAGCATCGGGGAACTCTCCTTTGTCAATCATGGCCAAAAGCTCGCGGGTAAGCGTTACATCGGGAATCTCAAACGATATGCCGTCTATCATGTCTGAGTAGGCAGGAATTGAATAGGTGTAAATGTCTGACTCGCGCATACCACGCAGACTATTTGCAATGGAGGCAATCTCGGTAGCATCAAAGTTGCTTGTGGTCATTTGGCACAGCTGAGTAACCGTGTTGATAATGGTTACGGGGTCGGAGGCAAGCACTTGACGTGCCATAGCCTGCAGGAAGGTACGCTGGTTGGCTTGACGCTGATAATCGCCTATTTGATAGTAACGCGAGCGCACAAAAAGCAATGCGTGCTCGGCATCAAGCACCTGAACACCTTGCGCTATAGCAGGATAGACCGTTCCGTAGCCTACGCCATAGCGGTCAAAATTGTTGTAAATATCAAGCGGAACATCAACCTCAACGCCTCCGAGGGCATTGACCACATCTTCAAACCCGTTAAAGTTCAAGTGTAGATAGCCATGAATGCCAATGCCAGTGAGCTCAGAAACTGCGTTGACCGCAAACTGAGGGCCCGAGCGACCAGCTTGTGGATTTTGCAGCTCCTCCATGCTGCCATAGGCGTATGCAGCGTTTATTTTTTCGTAGCCGTAGTTTGGTATCTCAACGCGCGTATCGCGCGGGATAGAAACAAGCGCCGCTGTTTTTTTGCCAGGGTCAATACGTGCAAGAATAATGGTGTCGGTACGAGCTATCTCGCCTTCCTCACGCTCATCTGAGCCTACCAAGAGTACCCAGAACGGGTCATCGGGTTTACCGCGGTCAACCGTTGCTGCATTGAGTGCGTCAAGGTCAAGATTGCTGTGCAGCGTGCCATTAATATAAATGATAATACCAAGCACAACTGCGATACCCGATACCAAGAGGGCAAGAAGCGTGGCAAGCACCGCAGTGAGAATGCGTTTTCTGGTTGCTCGCTTGCGCCGTTGCTTTGCGTAGCTCAGACTTCCTGCCGAGCGCGAATAGCTACCCAAGGTGGAAAGAAGCTCTGAGCGAGCATGCTGAGAATCTGTGCGCTTGGTAGCGGCAGCACGCTGAGAGAACACGTCCATTTTTGAGCTTGTGCGTTCAGCGCGCCTTTTGCTTGTTGCAGGAGGCATACCGGATAAATCTCCTCATAAAATGCCAGCCAATCTTGGCGGCGTTTGTAATCTGTGTTATCTCAACTTCATTCAAAACGTCGACAGTGTTTGCTCTTCTCCGCAAACACATTTGGTCGAACGGGTGAACGAGAGTACCAACATGGGTGCTTTGGCACTACCAGCTCAGTGCCTTAATCTGCTGATAAGTGTACCATTTTTTGGTCGCTTTTTGAACCCTCATTGCCTGCTCTGTAGGGGTTTTGTAACTTGTTTTTTTGTAGCCCCCAAAAGCATACTAAATGTTGCGGAGAGCTTGTGTTTTCCCTGAGAAAAAACCGGCATACCACAAGTTTTGAACGCATCAAAAGTGGATTGTCGCCCTGATTGTCGCCCTCTTGTACAATTCGTCTGCGCCTCTACGCTCGCTCTATTTGAGCGCCAACGGCTTTGAGTTTATCAACAAACCCTTCGTAACCACGGTCAATGTGAGTGAGCTCGCCAACCGTAGTTTCGCCGTCTGCAACCAAGCCCGCAAGAACAAGCCCTGCGCCCGCTCGTAAATCAGAGGCACGAACCGGAGCCCCCGAGAGCTGCTCGACCCCCTCCACAATAGCATGATGCCCCTCAATGCGTATGTTTGCGCCCATACGAATAAGCTCGTCGGCAAACATGAAGCGATTTTCAAAGATATTTTCTGTTATAACACTCGTCCCCTGAGCAACGGCAGTAAGCACCATGAACTGAGGCTGTAAATCTGTTGGAAACCCCGGATACGGCAGCGTTTGAATGTCGGTTGCCTTAAGGGGTTCCTCGCGAGAAATGGTAATAAAATCCTCACCTGTTTCTATGTGCGCCCCAAAACTCTTGAGCTTTTTGAGCGGCAAGGCAAGAAACTCAGGATTAACGCCCTGCACGGTAAGGGGACCTCCTGCAAGCGCGCCAGCCACCAAGAAAGTTCCTGCTTCGATACGGTCACCAACGGTGCTATAGCTCGGTACGGGAACAAAGGAGCTGGGGTCTACGCCCTCAACGGTAATGACGGGCGTACCCTGCCCACTAATGCGGGCTCCCATAAGATTAAGGAAATTAGCAAGGTCGCTAATCTCAGGCTCACGGGCAGCGTTTTCGATAACCGTGGTGCCTTTAGCACAGCAGGCAGCAACCATGAGGTTCTCGGTTGCTCCCACGCTGGCAAACTCAAGCGTAACATGTGCAGCTTTAAGCCCCGTTTTGGGTACGGTTGCGTTGATATATCCGTGAGAAACTTCAAAGCTTACGCCCAACTCTTCAAGCCCCAAGAGGTGCATGTCGAGCTTGCGAGAACCAATCTGACAACCACCCGGCATCGCAACACGGGCACGTCCAAAACGTCCCACAAGCGGGCCAAGCACCGCCACAGAGGCACGCATTTGTACTACCAGGTCATACGGCGTTTCATACGAGTTGATACCTGTGGTGTCTATGGTCATCACGTGCCCATCAAGGTGCACCTGAGCACCCAGACGCTTGAGCACCTCGCCCATGATAAAGACATCGGATATGGCAGGGGTATTGGTAATGGTTGTTGCGCCCGAGGCAAGAATGGACGCCGCCATAAGCTTAAGCACCGAGTTCTTGGCACCCGTAATGGGAACGACTCCGCTTAGACGCGCTCCGCCGCTAACTTTTATGAGTTCCTCTTGCACAGGGTTCCTTTAGTTTTGTTGTCCTAGACGGTAACGCCCGAGGCTGAGTTGTTCTAGAAGTGTTCCTAGACGATGTTTGTCTAGACTACACCCTTGTTCTCGTCTTGCTTGAGCTCAATAAGTGAGCGATGCCAGTCAATCTCTTGACGCACAAACACCGCACGAGAGTCGTCCTCGGCAAGCTCGGCAAGGCGTTGCTCGTTGAGCTCGATGCGTTCTTGCGAAATTGCAATGTCAACCTTTTCCATGTCGATGGCGTGGCTCGCAAGAACCACTACCTTGCGACCGTCAACCTCAACATAACCGCCGCCAACCGCAAAGGTGTGCGCGTCGCCGTTCATTGTTTTTTTGACGCGCACCGCACCATTTTTAAGCGTACTCATAAAGGGTGCGCACTGGTACATGAAACCAATGCCACCCTCTGCGGCGGGCGCAGAAATGTACTCCGCCTCACCAGAAAAAAGCAGACCTTCAGGGGTTACTATGTCACACGTCATAAGCTGTGCCATTGCGCCTAGCCTTTCATAGCCTCTGCGGCTTCGTAGACCTCTTCGATAGCACCCTTGTAACGGAATGCCTGCTCAGGAATATCGTCGCACTCGCCGTCAATAATGGCCGCAAAAGAACGTACGGTATCCTGCAACTTGACATACTTACCAGGGTTGCCGGTAAAGACCTCTGCCACGTGGAAAGGCTGCCCTAAGAACTGCTGGATTTTACGAGCACGGCTTACCGTGAGTTTTTGCTCCTCTGAAAGCTCGTCCATACCAAGAATAGCAATGATGTCTTGCAAGTCTGAATAGCTCTGCAAAATCTCTTGCACGGTAACCGCAACACGGTAGTGCTCCTCGCCCAAAACCTCGGCAGAAAGTGCACGCGAAGTTGAAGCAAGCGGGTCAACCGCCGGATAAATACCCAACTCAGCAATAGAACGAGAAAGAACCGTTGTTGCATCAAGGTGGATAAACGCCGTTGCTGGAGCAGGGTCGGTCAAATCGTCAGCGGGAACATAAATCGCCTGCACCGAGGTGATAGAACCAGTGGTGGTAGACGTAATACGCTCCTGCAAGTCGCCCATCTCGGTTGACAGCGTGGGCTGATAACCTACCGCAGACGGCATACGACCCAAAAGTGCAGATACCTCAGAACCCGCCTGAGTAAAGCGGAATATGTTGTCGATAAACAAAAGCACGTCTTGGCCCTGGTCGCGGAAATACTCAGCAGAAGTAAGACCAGAAAGACCAACGCGCAAACGGGCTCCAGGAGGCTCATTCATCTGGCCGTACACAAGACAGGTTTTTTTGATAACGCCCGACTCGCTCATCTCGTTATACAAATCAGTACCCTCACGAGTACGCTCGCCTACGCCAGTAAACACTGAAGTACCGCCGTGTGCTTGTGCGAGGTTGTTGATAAGCTCCATGATGATAACGGTCTTACCAACACCAGCTCCACCAAACAGACCCGTCTTACCACCCTTGATGTAGGGCTCAAGCAGGTCAACAACCTTAATGCCCGTTTCAAAAACCTCAGTTGAGGTGGTAAGCTCCTCAAAAGCAGGGGCAGGTCGGTGAATGGGATAGCGCTTCTCAATCTTAGGCATCTCGCCGCCGTCAACAAGCTCGCCGGTTACGTTCCAGATGCGACCGAGCGTTGCATCGCCAACAGGCATGGTAATAGGTGCGCCGGTGTCGATAACCTCAACACCACGCTGCAAGCCATCGGTTGATGACATGGCAACCGTGCGAACCAAATTGCCCGGAAGGTGTGTTTCAACTTCCAAAACAATGTTGAGATCGCCAATAGGCGTTTTAGTTTCTATCGTAAGCGCGTTATAGATGGCAGGGATTGACTCGGCGGGGAACTCAACGTCCACAACCGGTCCAACCACACGGACAACTCGTCCAACATTCATAGCAGTTTCCTTTTTCTCAGGTGTCATTACTCTTCCTCCAATGCAGCCGCTCCACCGACAATCTCGGTGATTTCGGTTGTAATAGCGCCTTGACGTGCGCGGTTGTATACTCTGGTCAAAGTTGAAACCATTTCGGTAGCGTTATCGGTTGCCGATTTCATAGCTTTACGACGCGCACCTTGCTCGCCAGCGGCAGAATCCAAAAGCGCGTGGAAAATACGAGTCTCAACATACGAGGGAAGCAGCGCATCAAGCACTTCATCAACCGAAGGCTCATAGTCAAAATCGCCCTGTGCCTCGCTTGCCGAACTAACGGTGTGTGCCGAGCTTTTTGCCTCTGCCATCAAAGCCGCTGAGGCTGCTGCTGCTGTTTTAGCACTCTCGTCAAGATGAGTCGTACTTTCTTCTTCCTCACCAATCTCGTGGTATTCAACTTTTTCCACGGGCAAGATGACCTCAGAAGTAACCACTTGGTCGGCAACGTTTTTGGCGTGGTTGTAAAAGACCACAACTTGGTCAACCTTTTCTTTGGTATAAGAATCTATGACCATGGTTGCTATCTCGCGCGACTGCGAAAGCTGCGGGTCGGCTGATTGATCCTTAAACGACAGCTCAACTGGCAGCTTGCGATACTTAAAATACCCAATGGCCTTTTTGCCGCAGGCAACAATGTCGCACTCAATACCCTCTGCCCTTTTTGCAGCAATAAACTTGTCGGCAGCGCGCAGCACGTTGCTGTTAAAACCACCGGCAAGGCCACGGTCAGAAGTTATTACGATAATCGCAATGCGCTTTATGGGGTCGCGCACCTCAAGCAACGGGCTTACGGCACCAGCCGAGCGAGCAGCAATGGCCTCTAAAACCTCAACCATTGCCAAGGCGTACGGCGTTGCAGCAACTATGCGCTCGGTGGCACGACGTATCTTTGCCGTCGCAACCATCTCCATAGTGCGCGTAATTTGCTTGGTGCTTTCGACCGAGTTAATACGCTTTTTTATGTCACGAAGGTTCGGCATAAACGCATCCTATCCTTCGACCGAGAACTGATTCTTAAACGAAGCAATAGCGGTCTTAAGAGCCTCAGAACTCTCGTCAGAAATCTTTTTCTCGTCAATGATGGTCTTAAGAAGATCGCCCTTGGTTGAGCGGATATTTTGCAGCAATTCCTCGCGGAAGCGAGTAATGCTCTCAACGGGCAGGTCGTCCAAAAAGCCTTCATTGCCAGCAAAGACAGAAATAACCTGCTCCTCAACGGGCATGGGCATATAGCGACCCTGCTTCAAAAGCTCGGTCATACGTGCGCCACGGCTGAGCTGATCTTGCGTAGCTTTGTCCAAATCTGAACCAAACTGAGCAAAAGCCTGCAGCTCGCGATAGGCAGCCAAATCAAGACGGAGCGAACCAGCAACCTGCTTCATCGCCTTAATTTGTGCGCTTGAGCCAACGCGCGAAACCGAGATACCAACATTAACCGCCGGACGTTGTCCTTGGAAGAACAAGTCTGACTGCAAGAATATCTGACCATCGGTAATTGAAATAACATTCGTAGGAATGTAGGCAGAAACGTCGCCGGCCTGCGTTTCAATAATAGGCAGCGCAGTAAGCGAACCTGAGCCGTTTTTATCAGAAAGCTTAACCGCGCGCTCCAAAAGACGTGAATGCAGATAGAACACGTCGCCGGGGTAGGCCTCGCGTCCTGGTGGGCGACGCAGCGTCAAAGACATCTGGCGATACGCAACCGCCTGTTTTGAAAGGTCATCGTAGATGCAAAGCACGTGACGACCAGGGTTGCTCTCGCTGGCAGGCTTGCCGTCTGCACCGTTGTACATAAAGTACTCGCCCATTGCAACGCCCGCCATCGGGGCAATGTATTGGAGCGGAGCAGAATCAGAAGCGGTCGCAGAAACAACAATGGTGTAATCCATAGCGCCGTAACGCTCAAGCGTTTCGACAACCGTTGCAACCGTTGAAGCCTTTTGACCAATGGCAACGTAGATACAAATAAGGTCTTTGCCCTTTGAGTTAATGATGGTATCAACCGCAATGGCAGTTTTACCTGTTTGGCGGTCGCCAATGATAAGCTCACGTTGGCCACGTCCAATAGGAATCATTGCGTCAATGGCAACAATACCCGTTTGCACGGGCTCGTTAACACCCTGGCGCTCAATAACACCAGGAGCCCTAAACTCAACGGGACGATAGCCATCAGGCGTAATAGCACCTTTGCCGTCGATGGGCTCACCAAGAGGGTTTACCACGCGACCCAAAAAGCCCATACCTGAGGGTACTTCAACAACACGCCCTGTGGTACGAACCTGATCGTTTTCCTTGATAGAGGTTACGTCGCCGAGCAATACCGCGCCAACTTCATCTTCCTCAAGGTTTTGCGCAAGACCAAACACCGTCTTGCCGTTGCTTCCAATGAACTCAAGAAGCTCGCCAGCCATGGCGCCTTTGAGTCCGTCAATGCGTGCGATACCATCTCCAACTTGGATAACCGTACCAACTTCGCGCGATTCGACAGTCGTTTTGATGGCATCGAGCTGTCGTTGCAGCACCGCATCGATTGTGCTGGCAGTAATTTCCGCCATCTATCTATCACCTCCGGATAAAAACATGAATGATATGCCTCTCATTTATATACAATCTCTTTCGTTTCAATCTATCGAGCTTGCCCAAGCGTAACGCGAGCGTTTTCTAGCTGGGACACAACACTTCCGTCAATGGAAACTCCGCGCGAACTCAGCACAATGCCGCCCATAATCTCTGGGTCAATATGCTCGCGCAAAAGTACGTCGCAACCAAACTGGGCTGAGTACTTTGTTTTTATGGAGTTTCGCAGCGCGTCATCGAGGGGAACAACCGTTGTTACGTCGATGAACACTGCATTTAGCGCACTTTCGGCGAGCTCGGCGTAGTTATTGCATACCTTGCCGAGAAGCCCTAAGTCGTCGCGCTTAATCATAACGCCCAGTGCGCCAAGCAGCGCAGGGTCAAACCCACTCAAAACCTCATTAACAACACCAATACGTGCCTCAGCAGGAATGGTGCGGTCAAAGAGCGTGGTACGCAGTTCAATGTTTCCTCGAATAAGGGCGTTTACCTGCTCAAGCTGTCCGGCAACATCAAAAACCGTGCCGCTGCCTTGAGTAGCCTCAAGCAATGCTTGTGCGTAAACAGCAGATTCCTTACGAGTAATGGCGCGATTAGTTGGCATCGAAGTTCCCTGCCTCCGCCAAATAATGCTCAACAACCTTACGGTGGTCTGCATCGCTCAAATCTTGAGCAATAAGACGTCCTGCAACCGAAACCGAGAGGTCGGCAACTGAACCTTGCAGCTCAGCAATAGCAACCTTTTTCTCGGCATCTATGGCAGCGCGTGCCTTGGCTATCATAGCCTCAGCCTCTGTTTGCGCCTTTGCAGTAATGTCTGCTTTAACCGCCTCTGCAGCTTGCGTTGCTTCAGAAACAATCTGGGCAGCTTGCTTTTTTGCATCGGCAAGTGCCGCCTTGTTCTCCTCAAGCATACGCTCGCTTTCAATTTTTGCGGTTTCTGCTTGCTCAAGTGAGTCTTTAATAGTCGTTTGGCGTTTGTCAATCATGCCGATAAACGCTGGCCAACCAAACTTTGCCAACACGAACCACAAGATAATAAAACCGAGAAGCATCGGTATCCACTCATACATCGGTGGAAAAAGCAAATTTATGCCCGTTGATGAGCCCCCTTCCTCACTTGCAAATGCAAGGGTTGGAAAGCTCAGCAGCAGCACTAAACCAGTGGCGCACAAGGCTGTAGTCTTTTTTAGGACAGATCTCACGTATTCACCTCCATCAAGTACTCTGTTTGTCTGCTAACAGAGAAACTTAAACAGCCATAGCGATAAACGCAAGAGCAAAGCCCATCAACGCCAACGCCTCTGACATAGCAGCAGATATCATAAAGAGAGTAAAGATGCGTCCGTACAGCTCGGGTTGACGAGCGATAGCACCCATAGCACCGGCACCGGCAAGACCTACACCAACGCCACCACCAATTGCTGCCAAGCCAAATCCGATGGCACCAAGACCAAGACCTGAAAATGTCTGAGCTACCTGAGTTACTACTTCTTCCACGATTCCTCCTTAACGTTTTGCCAAGAACTCCTTGGCTTACCTTTTCATATCGTGAGCCTTGTTGCCCAGACATGATACTTTACTAATCAACACTTTTATCAACAAGCGAACAAATCGCCTATTTACCTTTTGCGCCGTGCGCTCGGCTTTGCGCCTTCGCTCGGCTCCGTTCTAGTGCTCAGATGTTGCCAAGAACACATACACGCTTGAAAGCAAGGTAAATACGTAGGCTTGAACACAAGCCACAAATACCTCAAGCGCATACATAGCTATAAGCAACACGAACCACAGCAAACTTGCCACAGAAAAACCGACGCTCACCGCACTAATGCCCGCGGTGATAATCGGTTGAAGAAACAGATAGGTCATAATCGAGAACATACCGAGCAGCAGATGCCCAGCAAACATATTGGCAAAAAGACGGACGGAAAGCGTTAAGAGGCGCAATAGCATGGAGAAAAACTCCAAAAACCATATAACGCCCGCCAGTGGAGCAGGCTTTAGGCCTGCAGGTGCGAAAGACTTAAGGTAGTGCAAGCCACCCTGCGCCTTAATGCCATGAAACGTGAAGTAAAGAAAAGAGATAGCAGCCAGCGGAAGCGTTGTGCCAATGGTTCCCGTCGCAGCTCTTGAGCCCGGGATAATACCAATAAGATTTGATACTAGAATGAAAATAAACAGGGTGAGTAGGAAGGGCAGATGTTTTTTGGCAGCCTCTCCCATAACGCCATAACCAATGTTGTCTTTGGTAAAGTCAACAAAAAACTCAACCACGCCTACAAAGCGATTTTTTGGCACAAGCGAAAGCTGGCTTTTTGCAACAAAAACGAGAGTAACTACCAGTATAAAAATTAAAATGATGAAGGGGGTAAACGTAGTAATTTCGCCAATGAAAGGGCCACTTGCTACACTTTCGACCAAATGATCAATCTTTTCTTTTAGAGCATCAAAAGGGTTCATGCATTTCTCCTGTTGTTACTTAAGCGCCTAACCTGCTGTTTATGTTCCTTGCTGTCAAACTTGATGTTTCGCTTGTCGAGCCGAACGTTTTGGTGCTTCACCTGCGTTTCGAGCGTTTCGAGCGTTTCGAGCGTTTTAGCGCCCCGCCTTATAGTCTCTCGTCTGCTTTATCACAATTGCCATAGTGCCACCGAGAAAAACGAGTACGCAAGCCACCGCAACTATCATAAGGTGCTGAGGGAACAGCAATAACAACACCCATAATGCGGCAATCATAAGAACCAATGAAACCAAGGGAACGAGGAGCATTAAGCCTGCTTTTTTGGCACCGTCCTCTATGAACTTTGCACGGAGCTTTTTGCCTGCTAATAGATAAGGGAGAAAGCCTAACGCACCAGCTACACCGCCCAAAACCGCCGCCAAAACCGCCAAAATCGTATGTCCCTTCAAGGTTTCTTTACTCTGTTGCTGCTAAGTATAACAATGCAACATGAGCATGATACCAAATTTTTTGAGCTTTTTGTTCAGCGTATCAAAAAAAACCGCGGAATACGCAAAATTGTTGCTTAGTGGCGGGGCAATGACAGTTCATTGGCAAGCAAAAGAGCCTGGAATGGAACTGGAGGAGGCTCCGCACACTCCCCTATGACAAACAGCGCAATGTAACCCCTGCTTCATTGAGCATTTCGAGGGCAAGTTCATCGGGATAGGCAACGTCATAGACAATCTCGGTAACGCCGGAGTTTATCAGCATCTTGGCACAGAGCACACAAGGTTGTGCGGTGCAGTAAACAGTTGAGCCGTCAATGCAAATGCCGTAACGAGCCGCCTGAATGAGCGCATTTTGCTCGGCGTGCAGACCACGACAAAGCTCATGCTGCTGCCCTGAAGGAATACCCAGTTGCTCGCGCAGACAACCACGGTCAAGGCAGTGCTCAACGCCAATGGGCACGCCATTGTAGCCCGTTGCCAAAATGCGTTTGTCTTTGACAAGAACCGCCCCCACCTTTCTGCGCCTACAGGTAACGCGCTCGGTGCACGCGTGGGCAATTTTCATAAAATAGTCGTCCCAGCTGGGGCGAGCGAATTCTTCTGCTTGTTGCTCCGGCTTGGCTGATGCTGTAGCTGATGCAGCGCTCGGCACGGAGCTCATGTCGCTCTCGTTAGTGCAGCCACAACCGCACTCATCAGCCGTATTCAAAGTATTCACTCCCCTACGCTCCTAACTCTGGATACAGCGGATGCGCTGCCAATAAATCTGCTACTTGGTTTAGCACTTTTTGCAAGACAACGCGGTCGTCGCGTTCAAAAATGGTTCGGGCAATAAGCTCTCCCACGAGGGCAGCGTCTGCCTCGTTAAAGTTTCGAGAAGTCATCGCCGCAAAGCCCACACGAATACCACTGGGGTCAAAGGACGAGCGTGCCTCGTTAGGAATAGAGTTTTTGTTAACCGTAATGTTCACGCCCTCTAACAAAACCTCTGCCTCGCTGCCGGTAACTGCAGCCGGTGTGAGGTCAACGAGCGCCAAATGATTGTCCGTTCCGCCAGAAACAAGACGCAAACCACCGTCTGCCATTGCTGCTCCGCAGGCTTTCATGTTTGCAACAATCTGGTGCGCATACTCCTTAAAGGCAGGGGTCAGCGCCTCGCCAAAAGCAATCGCCTTGCCCGCAATAACGTGCATGAGCGGGCCACCTTGCGAGCCCGGGAAAATAGCCTTGTCAATCTTGGCAGCCAGCTCCTCGCTGTTAGTAAGGAGGAAACCACCGCGCGGCCCACGCAGGGTCTTATGCGACGTAGACGACACAATATCTGCATAGGGCACCGGGCTTGGGTGCGCATCGGCGGCAATAAGCCCAGCAATGTGGGCAACGTCTGCGATGAGATATGCGCCCACCTCTTTGGCAATCTCGGCAAAACGCTTGAAGTCGATGGTGCGCGAATAGGCACTTGCGCCCGCAATAATAGCCTGCGGACGACACTCTTTTGCAATGCGCTCAACCTCGTCCATGTCAAGCATTTCTGTTTCTGGATTAACGCCGTAGGGTACCATGTTGTACCACAGACCAGAAAAATTAACCGACAAACCATGAGAGAGGTGTCCGCCGTGGGCAAGGCTCATGCCCATAACCGTATCGCCCGGCTTAACCGTTGCCATGTAGGCGGCAAGATTTGCACTTGCGCCACTGTGGGGCTGTACGTTAGCAAACTTTGAGCCAAAGAGCTCGCAGGCTCGGTCGATTGCCAGCTGCTCAGCAACATCAACTACGTGGCAACCGCCATAGTAGCGCCTGGAGGGATATCCTTCGGCATATTTGTTGGTCAAAACACTACCCACCGCTTCTAATACGGCGAGCGAGGTAAAGTTTTCCGAGGCAATAAGCTCGATATTAGCACGCTGACGCTTGAGTTCGTCGGTGAGTGCGGCGGCTATAAGGGGGTCTTGCTTTGCGAGATGTTCCATTGAGATACAGTGCCTTTCTTGCGTGAGTTTTCTACTTAAACATACTAAAATACTCTAAAAGCGAACGATGCCCTGCGCACCGCGGCGGATAGTCTTAACAAAACGCACCGTATTGTCGGCAGAGCTCATAATAATAGAATTGGTTGACGATGAGCCGTCCTCGATACGCACACCCTCAAGCATTTCTCCATCGGTAACGCCACTGGCGATAAACACTGTTTCGTCGCTGCGCACAAGCATATCCATGGTGAGTGCGGCATCAAGGTCAAGGCCAGCCGTCTGCTCGGCACGAGCACGCTTTTCAACACCATCGGGGTCAATCTCAAAGGCAAGCTTGCCCATAAAGATGCCGCCAATGGCCTTGAGGCCCGCAGCAGCCAATACGCCCTCAGGCGCACCGCCACTACCCAAATACAGGTCTATGCCCGTTCCCGGCACTGCCGTTGCAATCGCCCCAAACACGTCGCCATCGTCGATAAGGCGAATACGTGCGCCCGTTGCCCGCACAGCACTAATAAGTTCCTCATGGCGGTCGCGCTCCAAAATGCAGACGTTGACCTCACTTATGGGCTTATCAAGCGCCGTTGCAACCGCTTTTACGTTTGCCTCTGGCGAAGCCTCAATGTGCACCTTGCCACGGCAAGCAGGGCCAGCAGCAATTTTGTGCATATAGGTATCTGGCGCAAACAGCAGCGAATCTTTGGGAGCAATGGCAATGGTGGTCAACGCATTGGGACGATTGTATGCGCAAAGGTTGGTTCCCTCAAGCGGGTCAACGGCAATGTCAATTTCCTCGCCGCCGCGCCCCAGCTCCTCCCCAATAAAAAGCATGGGAGCTTCGTCGCGCTCGCCCTCGCCAATAACAATGCGCCCTGAGAAGTCAATCTCGTTAAACGCATCGCGCATCGCCTCGGTAGCTGCCTCATCAGCCGCAACCTTGTCGCCTTTTCCATTCCACTCAGCCGCAGCAATAGCCGCAAGTTCGGCAACATTAAGAACCTGCATAATTCGTGAGATGTTCATAAAACGCCCTTTCTTGAGCTTTCTGAGCTTTCTTTTGTGCTTTTTGACTACCCCAAGCATTCTTTTGAGCAGTCAAAACTGTTGCTAATGATGATACCATTGTTTAGGAAAGTTTGATGATAGTTTGTTGACGAAAAACTGCTGACGGCGGGCTTGGCAAAAGCTTGATGCGAGGAGGCGAAAGATACGTATGGCACAGCACACAGTTTTCTATTTTTCGGGAACGGGCAACAGCCTTAAAGCTGCTCTTGCCATACAGCGCAAGCTGTGTGAAGCAGCGGACGAGGCCTGCGAGGTGCGTATTGTGTGCATGGGGCCAAACGAGCCTTTTGTTTTTGACGCATCGCAGGAAAGCATCGGTTTTGTTTTTCCTTGTCACTTTGGGGGCGTGCCTCAGCGGGTGCTTGATTACGTTGCTGCGCTTGATTTTGCTGGGCAGGAGCAAGCGTATCGTTATGCCGTAACAACGTATGGTGGTGCGAGCTGGACTACGCTTTCGCAGTTTGGGGTCGCTCTTGCCAATAAGGGCTATCCGCTTGATTACGGAGCAGCCGTTCAGGCTTTTTCTACCTATGTTGTTCTCTACAAAATGAGCAAAAAATTGAGTGAACAAACAGCGCACCTGAAGGCAGGGCTTGAACCCGTGCTTGATGATATTCTTGCACGACGCACGGTGCGCTTTGGGCGCCCCAATCCCGTTTTAGGTCTGTATAACAAACTGTCCACACGTAAAGAAATTGCTGAGCAAGATGAGGGCTTTGTTGTCAACGAAACCTGTGTGGGTTGCGGACAATGTGCAAAGGTTTGCCCCGTGAGCAATATTACGCTTGAGAGTCATGACGGCGCAGATGGGCGTAAAACTCCTTGCTGGAACCACCGCTGCACACAATGTCTTGCTTGCTTACATTTGTGCCCCAAAGAGGCTATTAACTATGGCACCAAAACGCAAGGGCGTGGACGCTACAAGCACCCCGAGATTACCGTACCTATGCTTATTGCTTACAACCACAACAAGGGCGATGCTCTCAATCGGCGTTATTAAGCCTAGCAGTATATCGCACCGTGCTTGCTTCGTCATTGCGGGCTTGACCCGCAATCTTATAGTTTGTCGCACCGTGCTTGATACGGTGCCTAGCGAGGCGGTTGTAGGCGGATTGCAGTTGTCGCCCAGAAAGTTTGTGCGCAAGCTTTTTGGACGACAACCGTAATTGCTCTATTAGTCTGTCTCTAGACCCCGGGTCAAGCCCGGGGTGACAATTTTTAGTCTACCAACACAAACTTGTCTTTTCCAACACCACAGGTTGGGCAGATAAAATCATCAAAAAGCTCACCCGTGTGTTCATAGCCACAAACTTCACAACGATACTTCGCAGCAGCTGGAGCAGCAGACGCAGCAGAGGCAACTGGCGCAGCGGTGCTCGCCTCGACAACCTTCTCCTCAGCAACTTCCTTGGCAGCTGCCGTCGCATTGTCAACGGCATCATTGCCAGCAGCATCATCGTCAACAGCTCCATCACCCAAATCAGCACTACGACTGTGATACATGGTGTGCAGCATACGCTCTGCTCGCTCACTTAAGGGTGCATCATAATACTGCTCATATACCGCAATAATATCGGGATTTTCATGGCTAAAGCGCAAAGCCATCTCATCGTCCTTTTTGTACAGGGCAGCTATGCGAGATTGACGAATCTCATCGCTCATGGGAATCTCGGTCTTAGGCTGTCCGCCACCACCGATGCAGCCACCTCTACAGCACATAACTTCGATGAAGTCATATTCGCAGTTGCCTGCCACCAAATCATCAAGCACCTGCTTGGCGTTAGCAATACCATGAGCAACTGCTACGCGCACGGGCGTTCCCGCAAGGTCTGCCTCAGCACTGCGAACGCCGTCCATGCCCCGCACGGGCGTTAGGTTCAAAAACGCCTCGCCGGGGTTCTCGCCAGCAACAAAGGAATAGGCGGTTCTTGCAGCAGCCTCCATGACGCCGCCCGTATTACCAAAAATAACACCTGCGCCCGAAGCCGCACCCATGAGCTCATCGTAGTCGCTGCCCTCAAGCGCGCCAAAGTCAACGCCCTCCTCCTCAAGCCATGCTGCCAACTCGCGCGTGGTAATAACGTGATCCATATCGCGCAAGCCTTTTATGCCAAGCTCGCCAGCCGCATCGCACATTTCGTCACGACGAATCTCAAACTTTTTGGCCGTACAGGGCGTAACCGCCACATTAACAATTTTTGTTGGGTCAATCTCGCGGCTCGCAGCAAAATAGGTTTTGACCGTGGGGCCTTGCATACCAATAGGGCTCTTTGCCGTTGAAACGTGTGGCAGCAAGTCAGGGTAAAAGGTTTCGACAAACTTGACCCACGCTGGGCAACAACTGGTAAATTGTGGCAGCGGCTTGGACTTGTTAACAATGCGGTCAACCAGCTCAGAGGCCTCCTCCATAATGGTCAAATCAGCGGCAAAATTGGTGTCGAGCACATAGTCTGCACCAAGCGCACGCAACGCAGCCACCATCTTTTCTTGCACAAAAGCACCCGGTTCAAGTCCAAATGCCTCGCCAAGCCCCACGCGCACCGAAGGCGAAGTGTTAAAAATAACGATTTTGTCTGGGTCGTCGATAGCCTTTTTGACGTCTGAATACTCAGGACGCTCGGTAATCGAATTGGCGGGACACACGTTAGCGCACTGCCCGCAGTGAATACAAATGGGGCAATCCCCCGTGCGGTTGAGGTCATAAAGCTTGCCAACCGCAACATCGTCTTCGCAGGTGCGACGACAGGCCCCGCATTTAATGCAGAGTTCCTCGTGGCGCATAATGGCTGGATTGTCCTTGCTAATGGGAATACGAATGTCGGTGAACTGATGAACACTCATGGGCTTCCTCCTCCTTGTGTCAATATACAACTATGGGTAAAGAGTTGAGTTCTCAAAACTTCAACACGTATAGTTTGACACAAGGAGTTGTGCCAGACAACCACAAAACCTCTTTGTTTGTGCGCCTCAGCTTGTGCCCTCAGCTTGTGCTCCTCAGCTTGTGCGCCTCAGCTTGTGCCCTCAGCTTGTGCGCCTCAGCGGCTCTACACTGCACCAATCCACGCACGCTCGCTAGAACAAAACCTATTCGCTCCGCAGTGCCTCCACGGGGTCTTTGCGCGAAGCAGACGAGGCAGGTATCAAGCCAGCGATAAACGAAAGGAACATGCTCACCGCAATGAGAATAAAGGCTGCATTCCACGGCAACACTGCCAAATTGGGCACCTTAAAGCCCTCATAAATTATGATATTTGCCGGAATGGTCAAAAGGGCTGTGATAACCACGCCCAGCACGCCAGCAACAAAACCAATAATGAGTGTTTCGGCATTAAAGACACGGCTGATGTCGCCCTTGCGCGCACCAATGGCACGCAAAATACCAATCTCTTTGCGGCGTTCAAGCACCGATATGTACGTAATAATGCCAATCATGATTGAGGACACAATCAGCGAAATAGCAACAAACGCCACCAGCACATAACTCACCATATTTACGATGTCGGTTACCGAGGTCATAAGCGTACCCACAATGTCGGTGTAGGTAATCACCTGCTCGTCTTTACCCTCTTTTTCCATGCGCTTGTTGTACTTGTCGAGTATATTGATGATGCGCTCTTTGCTCTGGAAATCCTTGGGGTAGATGCGAATGGTGGAAGGGTCATTAAAATCGGCATACCCGAAAGACCTCAAATTGCCGGCATAACTGCTCTCCTCAGCCGTCATAAAGCTCATCATAAGTTCTTGAAGGTCTTTATCGTCAACTTCAATGTTAAAGGCACGCGCAAAAGCGGACTCATCAACGTGCATCGCCTGAGACATGCCACTCGTAATTTGCTTCATCGCTTTGTCCATGGCGGCAGTTATCTGCGTTTGCATGGACTCTGCCATGGCGGTCACGTAAAGCTGCATGGTGTCTTGCATGTACTGCTGAAACGCCGTTTCCAACTGTTCAGGTATGGTGCTGGAGTCCAGCATGCTCTGCAAGCCCTCGCTCAAAGCTGCCTGCACTTCAGGCGTGTTGAGATACTCAGTAAAATCCTCTGAAATGGTATCGGGGTCAAAGGTGCTCCCCGGTCCAGGAGGGTGCTTGGCAATGTAGTAGCCAATAAATCCACTGAGCGTTTCTCCGATGAGCTTAGAAACCTCCTCTTGGTCAATATCAATCTCAAGATCTCCTAATAGCTCTTCAAAATCGAAGTCTGGCGGAGTTACCTCGGACATACCGTCAAAATTGAAGTCTGAGAAAAGCGAGTTGTCAATTTTCATAGCGCTGGCATCAAAGCTAAAGGCGGACTGAATAGCGTTGCCGTCAATCGAGAACATGGAGGCAAAATCGAGTCCTTGCTCGTCAGGGTTTTCGCGCTCATCTTCAAAAGTGCGCCCCGTTATAACATTGACCTCTGGATTCGCAAGCTGCTCTTTTACAATCTCTGTCTTGGCGGCTTCCTCAATTAGGTGCGTTTGTAGGTCAGAGGTATAGCAAATGCCAGGCGTAAGCGAAATAATCGAAGAATCAGGGTTGGGCGCGACAATGCCCACAATGTGTAAGTCTGTGCCATCCTCAATAAGCTGACCCATAAACTTGTTGTCGTCTGACTTGTCTTTCCAAACTTTGAATTCTTTATCATAAGAGTACGTGTGGGCAACATTAACCATTTTGAAGGTAACGCCCATAATTTCCTCGTGGCTAAACTCAAGCTGCTCCTCGGGAGTTTCTGCAGTTTCGTTTTTGGCAATCTGAGAAACCATCTGGTCAAGCTCAAGGGGGTCGCGCAAGCCCATTGCGTAAAGCACATAATCATTGATGCCGTTGTCAAAATTCAAGACAAGAACACACTCATCCCACTTGCTCGGCCAACTCCCCGCCACTACGTCATATTGCGTGCTGAGAAGCTCTGGATTGTTGAGCATCTCATGGAAAACGTTGGCGTTTCCGCTGCTGGACATCATGGCAGCGTATCCGCGCGCTTGCCCGCTCAAAGAACCACCACCAGAAAGTGCTTTGAACGCAGCATTTGGGTGTACTTGCCAAATTCCCTCAGTAGTATCAGGATTATATATCAAAGGCCGAATACCGTAGGAGTAGCTCACCATATTTGCGTGCTCGTTGATGCCACTCTTGTCGTCCTCGAGAAAGGTTTTGAGAGAAACAAGGTCATTGGTGTCGATGCGCGAGAGCATATTTGAGAGGGTCTTGGTTTCGGAGATTTTGCCCTTTTCGACACCAGCGTCGTCGTTTTTGCCATCGCCACCGCCAGCTGCGTCGCCAGCCGAACCGTCGTCGCTCTCCTCGGCGTCGTCAGCACTTGAACTGCCTGAGCCCGAACCATCGCCAGAGCCCATCATGGATGCCATCATCGCGGTCATATCAAAGCCCGTGCTTTCTATGGAGAGCGGATACATGCTTAAAGTATCCTCCTCAACACTTTTTATGTAATTGTTGACGCCGTTGGCAAGCGCGAGAATAGCCGCAATGCCAATAATGCCGATAGAACCAGCAAAGGCGGTCATAATGGTGCGGCCCTTTTTGGTCATCAAGTTGTTAAAGGAAAGCGAAATAGCAGTGGCAAACGACATCGCAGCACGACGAATAGACTTGCTGCTAATTTTCTCTTTTTCTTTTTTTGTAGGCTTGTAGGGATTGCTGTCCGCGGTCACCTTACCGTCGAGCAAATTAACCACGCGGTTAGCGTATTCGTCGGCAAGCTCAGGGTTGTGGGTAACCATAATAACAAGACGGTCTTTTGCGATTTTGGTGAGAAGCTCCATGATTTGCGTGCTCGTGGTGGTATCAAGCGCACCCGTAGGTTCATCGGCAAGCAAAATCTCAGGGTCGTTGATGAGCGCACGCGCCACAGCAACACGCTGCATTTGACCACCAGAAAGCTGATTTGGCTTTTTGTTAATGTGATCGCCAAGCCCTACTTCAATCAGGGCGTCTTTTGCTCGCTGACGGCGCTCTTTTCGCGAAACACCCGAAAGCGTCAGGGCAAGCTCAACATTAGAAAGCACCGTTTGGTGCGGAATAAGGTTGTAGCTCTGAAACACAAACCCAATGCGGTTGTTGCGATAGGTATCCCAATCGCGGTCTTTGTATTCCTCGGTCGAAATACCATCGATGACCAAGTTGCCCGAGTCATAATGGTCAAGACCACCGATGATGTTAAGCAAAGTTGTCTTGCCCGAGCCCGAAGGCCCCAGAATGGCAACAAACTCATTATCTCGAAACGCAATAGAAACATCGTCAAGAGCAGTCTGGGTAAAGTCTGCGGTTTTGTAGCACTTGCGAATATCAAAAAGCTGGAGCATAGCAACCCCTTTTGTCATGAGCATTGTATTATGTGACTAATACAATAGTACACCGTGATATGCCTGTCAAGCAAAGCCGAATAGTAGCAGCCCTCCGTTACTATACGGTATACTTTACCAAGAATGCAATCAAAACAAGGGAGCATTAGCTTGATACGCTTGCGGGGTACATCATCTACGAACAAAAGCAACGGCTTTGCTGGTGGCGGCGGCACCCTTACGTGCTGCGCGCAAGCTCTGAGAGTGCTGCTTGCTTTTGCGCTCACTCTTACGCTGTGCGCCGCGTGCCTTACTCCCCTTGTTCTGCTTTCTGGTTGCAGCGAAAAACCTCTCTTTATGGAGATAAAAAAATCGTACACGCTTGAGCTCAGCGTCATAGGAAAAGTTAAGAAAAAAGAAGTGGTTGAAGGAACTGCCCATGCCACCGTACGGGTAAAAAAGGACAAAGACAGCGAGCACTATACTGCTCAAATTACTGGCATCACGTTTGACGGGAACTTGACGGGGAATACGCAAAGTGTCGAAGAAGCACCTGAGTATTTTTACGGAATGTCCCCCGAGACCAGCTCAAAGATAGACAAGCTCTTCGAAAACCGCCCGAACTATTGGGTGGTTTTGCCTCCGTCAATAACAGTTTTTACGGGTGATGAAAAAGCGCAGGGTTCAGCCGTTAGAGGCTCGAGTTCCATAACTGAGGCGGCAGATGAAGCTGCGCAGTCAAACAAGGACAAGCTCGCCCTGCCCGGCATTAGCATGACTATCCCCATCACCGCACTCGTTGGAAAAGAGGAGGACTACGCAAAGGTAGCAATAGTGTTGCCCGATGTAGAGGCTCAAAGCGATGAAGATGCCGAGCAAGTAGAACATGGTGCCTGGAATGGCATTGCCGCTGAAGCTCCTCGTGTGTATGCTGTTGAAAATGGCATTACCGTAGCACCTCTCGATGACAGTGGCGATGGTCGAGCCGATAGAGTCATTGTTGTTGACTATGCGCCACCTGCCGAAGGAGGCCTTGTTTTGCCTGTGCCAAAAAGGATTGCAGGCCTGCAGGCAAGTGTGGCTGAATATGCGGAGAGAAGAGCAGCTGAACTCAGCGAAGAGATGGACGAAGCGAGCAAGGCAAGTGAAATAAGCGCAATTTACGCAAAAATTGACACCGAGCTTGCTTTTATCGGCGAGGTAAGTGAACGGGCAAAGCGAGCTCTTATTGCCGCACGTACCAGCAAAGTGCTTCTTGAGGTTCCCATGGTTGAGCAATTCCCCGCGGCACCCTCAGGCGGAGAAATTGCTGTTTTAGCCATGCTGCTGCTTTATAACGACTACGACACCTCTCTTGAACAGTGCCTCAATGAGATGGTGTATAACAATAATCCAAAATACGGATTTGCTGGCAACCCGCGTGACTTTACCGGCCACACCATCTATCCTGAGCCAGCAGGCGAATGGCTCAAAAAGCGCCTTGGTTCGTACCAGATTTTGACCGATGCGACCCAAGACAAACTCTGTGAAGTTTTACTCAAAGGACAGCCCATTATGGTGTGGATGAATCACCCTGTTGGCGGTTTGCGTGCCTTGTGCTTAACGGGTTTTGATGCAGACGGTTTTTACATGAATGACCCCTACGGCGTCAAAGACTGGTTCTGCGATTATTGGTCATTTTTTAATGCTTACTGGTACCAATACGACAATATGGCGCTGACGTACTAGGTGCTTTACGGACAATATGGCGCTGGCGTACTAGGTGCTTTTCGTGGCTCTTGCCAGATTTTTCTTTTCGCTTTATACCTTATGTATGTCGCTTTTATGGCGGTACAATGTGCTGTGCGGCACAAACTAAAGTGACAGTTTAGTTATAATTTTTCACCACAATTCCGAGTTTTTTGCCTTTGCCGCATGCTACACTGGCGTAAGAACTGAGTTCTCGATATCAAAAAATTAAGGTATGTTTTGAAAGGTGGAAAAATTATGAGGAACAAAACTATTTGGACAAAAGCTCTTGTGCTTGTTGCTTTGGTTGTGCTTGGTTGCGCAGGATTGTTTGCCTGTAATGGGGACAAAGCTGATGCGCCTGCTGCCAGCGATGAGCAATCTTCAGCCTCTGCTGAAGCAACGCAAGATACGGCAACGCAGGATACGGCAATGCAAGACGCAACAACCCAGCAAGCTGCCGCCCCAGCAACTGTTGAGGAGCTGCGTGCATTTTTAATAGCGTCAGAAACAGACGACAGAGTTATACTGGCTCTTACTACTGCTGAAGTGACCTCTTACCCGCCGGTGTATGTTTTAACGGCAACAATGCCAACAGGCGCACTGGTAATGTCCTATGTTCTGGTTAAAGATGAGAACGGCATACAAAAGCTTTTTGATTTTGCCGAATCCACTGCAACCGACGAGGAAAAAATTGTTTCGTGTACACAGAACAGCGCAACGGAAATAACCGTAGTCACTGAACATAGCAGTTTTGGAACTTCTGAAACCCGGACCTATTCTTTTGTGAAAGTAAACGGTATGTGGCAAAGCAAGTAGAGCCTGCTTGTTTGTAAATGAGGCGAATTGGTGCCCCCGGCAAGAATCGAACTTGCGACACCAGGTTTAGGAAACCTGTGCTCTATCCACTGAGCTACGGAGGCACGTACTTGACGGTAGGCAAAAAAGCACAATCCCGTAAGGGCGACTATTTTATCACGCTTCAAAAATCTTGTGCTAACAGGAGCGCGGAAACCAGCAGGAAGCCTTACTTGGCATCCTGCTGGGCAAGTCGCTCAGCAACCAACTCGGCGGCGGTTTCACGCAGCTTGAACTTCTGAACCTTTTTGCTCGTGGTTTCAGGATATTCATCAACAAAAAATATATACTTGGGCACCTTAAAGCGTGCCATCTGTTTAAGTGCGTGCTCACGCAAACCGCTCTCGGTAAGCTCAAAGCCCTCTCTCGTGCGAATAAAAGCAACCACAATCTCACCATATTTTTCGTCGGGAGCGCCAACTACCTGCGCATCAAGCACGCCAGGCACCCCGAGTAAAAAGTTTTCAATCTCAAGCGGATAAATGTTTTCTCCGCCACGAATAATCATGTCTTTAATGCGCCCCGTAATAGTGTAGTAACCGTCCTCGTCAAAACTACCCAAATCGCCTGAGTGCAAAAAGCCTTCCTCGTCAATGGCAGTAGCGGTAGCATCGGGCATTTTGTAATAGCCCTTCATAACGTTGTAGCCCTTGCAGCACACTTCGCCTACCTCGCCAGGCCCACAGAGGTGTCCATCTGTCGGATCTATAATGCGCACCTCTACGGGAGCGTGCTTGCGCCCTACGGTGTTTTGTTTGTGCCAGTCGTCATCGTCAATGGTGGTTTGCAAGAAAACGGGTGAGGTTTCGGTAAGGCCATAGCAGTTAGTAAGCTCGCTGGCTCCCATGCGCTCCATTACCTGAGCCGTTACCTCAGGCGGTACGGCTGCACCAGCAATAATGCCCGTGCGCAAAGAGCTTAGGTCAAACTGGTCAAAGAGCGGGTGATTGAGCTCGGCAATAAACATGGTAGGAACGCCATAAATTGCCGTGGCGCGCTCCTTATGAATAGCCTCAAGCACCATGAGCGGGTCAAACTCCTCAACAATAATCATGGTAGCGTGATGCGTAAGCACTGCCATAACGCCCAACACACAGCCAAAACAATGGAAAAATGGCACGGGCAAACACACGCGATCTTGTGCGGTAAGTTTCTCGTTTTCGCCAATATAAAAACCATTGTTGAGAATGTTGCGGTGCGTAAGCATAACGCCCTTAGGAAAGCCCGTTGTGCCACTGGTGTATTGCATATTTACCACGCTGTTGTTACCAAAAGCTTTGCGTGCCTCGGTTAGTTTTGCGTCGTCCAAGTGAGAGCCTAACAACAAAAGCTCTGGCACGGTAAAAAATCCGCGATGCTTCTCTGGGCCCATATAGATAAGATTTTTGAGGTAGGGGTATTCCTCTGAGTGCAGATGCCCACGCTCGCAGGTTTTAGCCTCAGGGATAAGCTGGCGAATAATCTCAATATAGTCCACGTCGCGCCACGCATCTATAATGCACAGTGCTGCCATGTCGCTTTGCTTAAGCACATAGTCAAGCTCATGAGATTTATAGGCAGGGTTCATGGTAACAAGCACAATGCCCACCTTAGCGGTTGCAAACATAAAGGTGAGCCAATCAGGAATGTTACGTGCCCAAACACCGAGGTGGTCGCCCGGCTTCATACCAAGAGCAAGCAAGCCTTTGGCAAGGTTGTCAGTTCTTACATCAAATTGCTCCCAGGTCCAAGAAAGCTGACGGTCGGGGTAGATGATGAAAGGCTGATTGGGATCAAGCGCAACTTGTGCCTTAAAATAATCGCCAATAGTGAGTTCGCTGTGGAGGGAGAAATCTGGCACGTTCGGAGAGCCGTCCGCTCCCTTATCGGAGGTATTTTCGCTCACTTTTTCGCTCATCTCTTTGCTCACTTTTTCGCTCATCTTTTCGCTCATACTACCATCCATCTACACCGGCGTATACACGCACGCAACAAAGCGTGCCGCCTCGTTGTTAAAAGAGCGCACCTGATGCGGCACTATGGAATCGTAGTAAATGCTGTCGCCCGGATTAAGCACGTACAGCTCTTTTCCGTACTCAATTTCTATCGAACCCTCAAGTGCGTAGAGCCACTCCTCGCCCTCGTGGGCAGAAAGCTCATGAACGGTATCCTCAGACGGCTCAAGCACAATATAAAAGGGCTCCATGTGTCGAGAAGCCTTGCCCTCCGCAAGCGCATTAAACGTAAGCTCGCCGGCGTCACTGTGGGTTTCAAGCCCCTTAAGGCGGGTATCTTGTGTTGAGCCAGCGTAATCCTTTGCACGGGTAAGCACTGGTCCAAGATTCTCGTCATCATCAAGCAGCGTGCCCAATCGCACGCCCAGCGCACGAGTTATTTTGATAAGCGGAGAAAGCGAAGGGGCAAGCTCACCCGCCTCAAGATTTTTGATAACCTCCACCTCACAACCGCAGCGCTCCGCAAGCTGCTCGGGCGTAAGCATCAAAGACTCACGCAGCTCGGTTATTTTTGCGCCAATAGAACCACTCATGTACCATCACCTATCTCTTTATCAGTAGTGCCAACTACCAGCAGCCTCCGCAATAGTGCGGCTGCAGGCGGTCTCTGCGGCAGTGCCAACACCAGCAGCCTCCGCAATAGTGCGTGCCGCCAAGCAACTTTAGCAGTAGTATGACCTGCTATTGTACAACAGATTAGGTAACACTTCCCTCCCGTAGCTTGCAATTCCTCGCATTTATGTGGCAAAGATGATAAAATGCGTAGCTATTGTACAGCGGTGCTGTGACGCGCAAAACGTGCAGAACGCACAGTAACGCACAACACCTCAGCCAAGAACAAAGAAACACGGATAAGAAAGTGGGTTAACTATGAGGGTTTTGAAGGCTTGGAAAACGTCTGCGCTGGCGCTTGTTTTGTGTGGCGCACTCGCGCTCGGACTTGTTGGCTGCATAGGGAGCGGTCCTGTTGCAGCAACCATAAATGGGCAAGATATTTATGAGTCGACTATCACCGAAATAATTATGCGCTCTCGCGCCACCGTCCAAAGCGACGATGAGTGGGTGGATGTGCTGAGATACTATGGGCGCACCCCTGAAACGCTCCGTGAAGCAATAATTAAAAGCGAAGCACAAGTAATCCTCATCAAAGAACAAGCTGCCGAAAAAGGCCTTAAAGCCGATGAAGCAAAGGCTGATGCGGAAGTTGCTAAATCAAGAAACATCGTTGGCGGCACCGAGGAAGAGTGGCTTAACGCGCTGCACGAAAAGGGCTTTGCCGATGAAAACGACTACCGCGAAACACTTTTGATAGGCGACCTTCAGATGCAACTTGCAGATACTCTTGAGGTTGAGCCCACCACTGAGGAGCTCAGTGCATTTGTTGCTGCCAATCAGGGAGTTGCCTATCGCTCCTCTGCAATTATTCTGCAACCGAGCGACAAGCTTACCCAAGACGACATTACTAAACTTGTTGCTGAAATCCAGCAGAAACTCAAAGATGGAACAGAGTTTGCTGCGCTTGCAAAAGAGTACTCGACTGACGAAGAAACCGCCAAAAAGGGCGGCGACATGGGCTGGGATATTGCATTGCTTGACTTGGATGAAAACTACGTTGAAACCTTATGGGAGTTAAAAGTCGGAGAAGTTTCTAAGCCCATTAAAGGCAGTGATGACTTCTTTAATGACTCCACTACTATTCTCATACAGTGCACTGAAATATATGAGCCCAACCCTGAGGAAGCTGCTGAAGATGAGGGGGCCAACACAGAGGGCGAGGAGGCAGCGGAAGGCGAAGCTGCAGACGAGACCACGGATCCAGAGGCAACTGAAGATCCCGCCGAAGAGCCAGAGGAAAAAGCTCCGACAGTCGATCTCAAAACCGTACCTGAAGAGATTGTTGAGTACTTCAAGAAAGCTTGGATTACTCAGAATAAGGCTACGGCGTTCAAAAAATTCATTGACGAGAAACTTGAGGAAGCAGATTTTGTTATCAACCCAATGCCAGAAAACCTACCCTATAACGTTGACATGGGCGACCCCTATCCTGGCAGCACCAAAGAGGCTGTTGACGCAGCACTTGCTGCTGGTCTCCTTATCGAGGATCTAGAAGAAGGCACGGGCGAAGCTGCCGAAGGTGGAAGCATCATTGAGGTCTACTATACGGGCACCTTTGAGGACGGCACAGTCTTTGATTCAAATGTTGATGCAGGCGAACCCTATAAGCTTATCTTGGGCTCTCGTTCGGTTATTCCCGGATGGGACGCTGGTCTTGTTGGCATGAAGGCAGGCGGCAAACGCAAGCTTACCATTCCAGCAGGGCTTGCCTATGGCGAGCAGGGTCAAGGCAGCATACCACCTAACGCAACCCTCTACTTTGAAATTACCTTAGTAAGCGTTACCGCACATGACGTTGATGCTGCTGATGGCGACGAAGAGGAGATCGATCTTGAAGAAATTGACGGCGATATAGAACTTGAAACTGAAGATGAGGCTATAAAAGAATAGGAAGCATGCATAGGACAAGCCAGGCGTATGCATAGACATAGGGTTGGCTTGCCCAAGTCTATTTGGCACAAAGCGCCCGCGCAATTGCGCGGGCGCTTTGTTTGTATCATTATTTCTCCAAGCCAAACGGATTTCTGACGGTAACTGCTTTATTCTAGTCGTGTATTACCACCGGACAGCCTACTTCAACCATATCGTAGAACTCTGCTGCATCGTCATAGGACATATTGATACAGCCATGCGAGCCAGCCCAGAGATAGCGCTCGCCACCAAAGGCAGCCTGCCAGGTTGCATCATGGAAGCCAACGCCCTCATAGGTAACGGGCATCCAAAAACTCACCGGCGAGCGATACTCGCGCTTGCCGTTGGCCATTATCCTACCCAAAAGAGTAACGTTGGGCTTTTTATCCCAAACATCATACACGCCAAAAGGAGTGTCGTAGCCTTTGTTGGGATTGCCCGTTACTACGTCGGTATCAAAAGTAAGTTTTCCGTCAACAAAATACCACATGTGCTGCTTTTTTATATCAACCTCAACATAGGTGGTTCCCCAATCAAGGCCAGTCCATGATGCTGCTTCGCTCTTAAGAATAGGAGCGCGGACGTCTGCACTATGCTTTTTCAAAGCCTTAAAGATAGCATCGACTTCTGCCTCACGGTCGATTTCCCAACCATAGGTGCCGCCCTCAACCGTCTTTGTTTTGCCCTTGCTATTCTCAAACGTACGCTTGGTGCCAACGGTGTCATGTGCATCGGCAAACTCATCAACCCAAGCAACAACGGCAGCACGCTTTAGCTTGCCGGGCTTAGTTTTGCCAACCGTAATCCAGTTAATAGTAGTACCGCCATCAAGAACCACAACTTCATCGCCCATCTCATAGGTAATGGAAAAAGGAACGTAAGTTTCATAGGTTTTTAGCAAATCTTTAAGCTCAGAAGAATCGGAGAATACCTCGGGCTTAACGTAACATTCTGCCTCATCAAGATCGAGAGTTTCTGCAGTTGCAAGAACCGCTTCCAAAATAGCCGCATGAGCTGTTGGACGATGAATGGTTGTTCCCAGCTCCTCCGCTTTAATGTGATGCCCACTCTCAGCGTGCGCAATATAGGCATCAACGGGATCTTCCATTTTATCGGGATCCATGAAAGAAAAGGTATTGACCAGAGATTTTAATTTCATTTTGTCAACAGAAACACTTGCAGCAGTGGCACGTTCTTCAGGTTTTGTAAAAAAATGAAGCGGCCACAAAAAGCCATTTTGCTCCGCAAGAAAACGCTGCACTTGTCCGTCGGGAACATAGGCAAGATCAACCGCACTGCCAGCAATATGCTCAGCGGTGCCACCTCGAGTAGTTAGTTTGATTTTGTAGTCTTTAACCTGCTCTTCTATCTGTTTTTCTACTTCAAGCGGCGTCATAAAAGCGCAATCAACGCTATTGATAACGCTGTTGAAGCTAAAGTGATAGTTGAAATAGAGCGCAAGCCCCAGATACGCAAGCAACAGGGCTGCCAAAAAACAAATGATAATAATCCGCGGAGCTTTTGAGCGATGACTTTTATAGAGAAGAGCGTGAGCAGAATCTCGGGAATACTCATCTCCAGCCCCGTCATTTTCGGACTGTTCCAGCGAATCCACCAAAGGTAAGGCAATTTTTTTGTTCATTCTTTCACGAGCCCTTAACCACAAACCCAACAAAACGTCGCACAAAGCCTCTAAAAAACTCATAAATCTCGCGCGAGCTGTAATAAAACTTCCCAAAAACTGCACTGAGAAATGTCCCCTACAGTCTTTTCGAATTAACAGTGTTACGATACCATAAAGAAGCACCGATACACACGCGTTTTTTACATTTTCGGTAAGTTTCTAGCGGTGCTCGCATGAGAGGAAAACAACCATGGCATTTGCAACGCTTATTTTAGCTGCTGGGGCTGGAACACGCATGAAATCCAACGTTCCCAAAGTTGCCCATCCTTTGCTCGGAAAAGCACTCATACGCTGGGTCATTGACACTGTTCACGAGGCAGAGTGCGACACTGTTATTACCGTTGTGGGGCATGGTCGTGAGCAGCTTGGTTTTTTGGTGGACGACACCATAAGCGTAGTGCAAGAGGAGCAGTGTGGCACGGGGCACGCCGTTATGATGGCGCGCTCACACCTTGAAACGCTCAAGGGGACCACAACGCTTCTCATACTTTGCGGCGACACTCCCCTGTTTACCGCTCACACGCTCAAATGCCTTGTCGCCACTCACGAGGTCAAGGGTGCTGATGCGAGCGTGCTGACGTTTATCCCAAGAGATCCAACGGGTTACGGACGTATTGTTCGTAATGCAGAAGGTGGCATTGAGCGCATTGTCGAGCAAAAAGACGCCAGCGAGGAGGAGCGGGCCATCACGGAAGTCAACAGTGGTGTTTACTGCTTTCAATTGGGCGCCTTGCTGGCGAGCCTTGATGCATTAAGCACCAACAATGCACAGGGGGAATACTATCTCACCGATACCCTTGAACAAATCCGCACCATGGGCGGTAAGGTACAGACCTGCTTGTGTGCCGATGCCAACGAAACACTTGGCATCAACGACCGCACGCAGCTTGCAACAGCAACCGCTCTTGCCCAGCAGCGTATCAATAAAGCACATATGCTTGCTGGCGTAACCATGCTCGACCCAACAAGTGTTTGGATTGGCCCAGATGTAGTTATTGAAAGCGACGTTGAGATTTTGCCCCTTACCATGCTAAGCGGAGAAACCGTAGTTGGTTCGGGCAGCGTAATAGGGCCGAACACCCGCATTACTGATTCTAAAATTGGGTCATTGTGCGTGGTGGAGGAGAGTATTCTTGACAATGTGGTTTTGGAAAACAGGGTTACGGTGGGACCGCGTGCCTATTTGCGCCCCGGTACGGTTATGCGCAATGACTCACGAGCGGGCACTCATGTTGAAATTAAGAAATCAGATATTGGCGTGGGAAGCAAAGTTCCCCACTTGAGCTACATTGGAGATGCCGTCTTAGGCTCAGAGGTTAATGTTGGCGCAGGAACTATCACCTGTAATTATGACGGCTCTGCCAAAAATAAAACGATAATTGGCGACCGCAGCTTTATTGGCAGTGATACTATGTTTGTAGCGCCCGTACAGGTTGGCAGCGACGTGGTAACGGGAGCGGGAAGCGTCATTACCCGCGACGTGCCCAACGACGCGCTTGCCGTTGAGCGCACCGAACAGCGAATTGTTGAGAATTGGGTAAGTCGGAACAAGAAAGATTGATACAAAAAGTCAAAGAATGTAGAGTAAAAAAGTAAGGAGTTCTCCCCATGGTAGAAGCAGGAAAGAAACTCGTACTATTCACGGGAAGAAGCAACCCAACCTTGGCTGCAGAGATTGCCAAAGTTCTTGGGTTGAGTCTTGGAGATGTCAAAACAAAGGCCTTTGCTAACGGTGAGATATATGCTCGCTACAAACAAAGCGTACGTGGCGGCGACCTGTTTTTGATACAGTCGGTTTCTACTTGGGAAGAGGGCAGCGTTAATGACTCCCTTATGGAGCTGCTTATCATGGCCGATGCTGCCAAGCGCGCCTCTGCCCATACGGTAACGGCTGTTATTACGCATTTTGGTTATTCTCGACAGGACAAAAAGTCGGCAGCGCGCGAGCCCATTACCGCAAAGCTTGTTGCCAATATGCTCACGGTTGCTGGCGTTGACCGCGTGATTACCATTGACTTGCACCAGGGTCAAATACAGGGATTTTTTGATGTGCCCGTTAATCACCTTACGGCGCTTCCTATTTTCGCCAGCTATTTTGCCCAAAAGAAACTTAGTAACCTTTGCATTGTTTCGCCTGATGTTGGACGCGCAAAGGCAGCAAAAAAGCTTGCTGATATGCTTGAGGCCGACCTTGCCATCATGCACAAATCGCGCCCCGAGCACAACAAAGCTGAGATTTCCAATGTTATTGGTGATGTTAAGGGCAAAACCTGTATCTTAAACGACGACATAATTGACACCGCGGGCTCAATAACCGCAGGCGTTGCCGCGCTAAAAGATGCTGGTGCGGGCGACGTGTATATTTGCGCAACCCACGGCTTGCTTTCTGGCTCTGCCTGCGAGCTCATCGGAGCATGTAAGGCCGTTGAGGTGGTGCTGTGCGACACCGTACCCATACCCGCCCAGTGCGGCACAGACAAAATAAAGACGGTGAGCGTTGCTCCCTTGCTCGCTCAAGCTATTAGCAATGTCTATGAGGAGCTTTCGGTTAGCGAGCTCTTTGACCCTGACTTTGCTTTGTAGCAGCTTGAGGAATATTTGGTGGTTTTGATGAGTGAGAAGAACATTCAGCTTATTGTTGGTCTTGGCAACCCCGGCGCAGAATATGAAGAAACACGCCACAACGTGGGTTTTATGGCTCTTGACGTACTCTTGGAGAAACTCGGTGGAGATACGGGGAATACTGAGCAAGCAGCCCGAGGACAAAAACCACGGACAAAGCGCTCGCTCAAAACACGACTTTTTAGCACAGGAGGCAGTTCTGCCTACTCAAAAATGCGCTGCAATGCCCTCACTTATGAGCTTGATTTTGAGGACAAGCGCATTATTCTTGCCAAGCCACAAACCTTTATGAACCGCAGCGGACAAAGTGTCAAAGGCTTGCTCAAGCACTATCAACTTGAACTTGATGAGCTGCTTGTTATCCACGACGACCTTGATTTGCCTGCCGCAACGCTGCGTGTCAAAGTAGGCGGAGGTGCTGGCGGACACAATGGCATACGAAGCATTATTGACAGCTGCGGGGCTGATTTTGCGCGTATTAAGGTAGGGATTGATCGCCCTCCTGGGCAAATGCCTGCCGATAAATACGTGTTGCAGGCGCTGCGCAGCGATGCCTTAGAGGAACTGGGCATTGACGCACGGCGCAGCGCCGAGATTGCCCTAGCTGTTTTGAGCGACGGACTGCTTGCTGCCCAAAATACCTACAACGGACAAAACTAAGCTCCCACTGTTATCACAAAAAACCCCGCAACCCCAGCTTTGCTGGGGTTGCGGGGGTTGATGCACAGTGCGCTTCTTACTTTTTAACCTTGATGGTTACGGTCTTTGTCGCCTTACCTTGCGAGTTCTTTGCGGTAATGGTTACCTTGTAGGTTCCCGGCTTGATGCCCTTTTTGATAGTGAGCTTGCCTGTCTTAGAAATCGTTATCTTTTTGGCAATGCTCTTAGGTGCTTTTGTTATGCTGAACGTAGGAGCAGGAAAACCTTTGACCTTAAAAGCAATGGTGGTCTTTTTATAGTTCTTCTTTAAAGTAACTTTTGACTTGCCACCCGTAATAGTAGGTTTAACAAGTTTTTGGTTTACCTTAACCGCAACGGCCTTGTTAACGGTGCCAGAAGCATTTTGAGCCTTAATAGTAAAGCTGTAGTTTCCTGCCTTAAGCCCCGCCGGTATCGTTAAAGCACCAGCAGCCGTAATGCTCAAGCCAGCCGGAGCCCCTACCAAAGAAACCGTAGGTGCAGGTGTGCCTGCAATGGTGTAGTTCTTGGTGAGCTTGGCATAACCTTCGGTAAGGGTAATGGTAGCGTCACCGGCGATGGTGGGAGCTACACCTACAACAACTGGTGGAATAAGAGGAGCCACACCCAAAGACGATATTGCATAGGTACTAACAAGCACCACCTCAACACCTTCCGTGACTGTGATTATGATGCTGTCGGCTTCTGTGCTCCAATCCCTAGGAGCGCTGAAAGTGTGACTGTTCGCACCTGCTTGTGTTATTGGCCGTGCAAAAACACCCATCATGGTAGAGCCATTTTTACGAAAATCAAAATATATTACGCCTGAGCTTTCGTTTGCGGTAAACTCAATAGTAATCTGGTTCTCGCTGATACGCGTCACGATTACGTTTGTAATTTGTAGTGTGGCAAGTGGAGCGATGGTTTCGTCGCTGGTGGGTCCGGTGGGTTCAACGGCAAAAGCCGCTGGCATTGCCACAAAACCTGAACACACCAATGCCAAAGCAAGGAGCATTGCAAGCAAACGCTTTGAAAGCGCTGGAGGTGTGGCTCGTTTGGTTGTAGGAGGAGAGCTTAGTTTAGGGTCAGAGAGAGAGAGAGAGAGAGAGAGAGAGGATTTACTACGTGGTTTACCAATCATGAGTGGTTTCCTTTCTTTTAATTTGTGGCTCATAAGCCGCCACCCTTATGTACCGCACACACTATACGCTCCTCAAACGCAAAATGCAAGGGTTTTGAGGGAAAATGGTACTACAACCACTATGGACAACACACGCCATCAACCTACCACTCTCCCGCTAGGCCCCGCATCAAGTGCGGGGCGACAAACCGTCAAGCCCGGTGCGACAACCTGCTGCGTCGCACACTTACTGCACGGTGCGACAGACTATGCTATGTCCTCAGTTGTCGCTCAAAGCAACTGACAGAGCCATGTCCTCGCTTGTCGCTCCGGGCAGCGAGCCTTTAGGTGAGCGTGACCCGGAGCCTAGGATTGCGCATGAGTGCCAAAAAAGAGGTTGCCCAAAAAGCGTATGGGCTATTTTTCCTCTAGCAACGTAAGAGATGGCGCAGCCGCCCGAATGTTCTCAAGAACGTGACGGTTGGCGCGGCAGCTACAGCAACGTGCAGGGTGTCAGCGCCGCATGAGTGTTTACAACCAAAGGACGGTTGGCGCGGCGTTTAGATATAGAGGGGGATAATTACTCTGGCAGGCAGGGGTGGTTCTGTGGCCCCTTTGTGAAACAAGTGGGGGCGCAGGGCCACCCCTGCCTGCTTATAGCCAAATCTACTTAAAGCCTTCAAGTCCGGCTTGTTTTGCCAAGGTTTCCGGGGCAAGGGCGTGGGTAATCATGTCTTGTGCGCTGATTTTGCCGCTCTGGCATAACCCGAGCAAACAAGCGTCCATGCCTATCATGCCTTCTGCAGCAGCCGTGTTAATAACCGCAGACATCTGATGCGTGCGCCCTTCTCGAATAAGGTTGCGAACAGCATTGTTGCAGTGCATAATCTCAAAGGCTGGAATCATCGAACCGTCGCTGGTGGGCAAAAGCTGCTGCGAAATTACACTTTGTAGCACCATAGAAAGCTGCATGCGCACCTGTGCTTGTTGCTCGGCAGGAAACGAATCCACGAGGCGGTCAACGGTATTAACTGCGCCCACCGTATGGAGGGTTGAAAGCACTAGGTGCCCTGTTTCTGCAGCGGTTAAGGCAATCGAGATAGTTTCGGGGTCGCGCAGCTCACCAATAAGAATAACGTCGGGACTCTCGCGCAGAGCAGCACGCAAGGCAGTGGCATAGTTTGCCGTGTCAATGTTTACCTCACGCTGAGAAATAAGGCTTTCTTTGTGGCGATGCAAAAACTCAATGGGGTTTTCAAGCGTAATAACGTGTGCGTTGCGCTGGGCGTTAATGCGGTCGATAAGACACGCCAGCGTGGTTGTTTTGCCGCTGCCTGCAGGACCAGTAATCAGTACAAGCCCACGGCGTAGCTCGGTAAGCTCTAAAACTGACTGCGGAATATGCAGCCCTTCTGGCTCAGGCAAATCAAAGGCAACCACACGGATAACCGCCGCAAGTGAACCACGTTGTTTGTAGGTGTTCACCCTAAAACGAGAGAGGCCCTTAATGGCAAACGAGAAGTCATCATCGCCTTGTTTGAGAATGGTTTCCATCGAGCGATCCTCTGCCATCTCATAGATTTGCGAAATAATTTCGCGCGTATCAGATGGCGAGAGCACGTGGTCATTAAGCTGCTCAATCTGGGTTCCTTGCTTGTAGCTGATTGGCTTGCCCGCAAGAACAAACACATCTGCAACACCCTTTTCAACCAACTCCCCTAACAGTACTTTTGCGTCCATGATGCTCACTCTCCTATTCTGTTCCCCGAGGAACTGATTGCCATTGTCTAATAGTTGGCGTACCGTCTGGAGCAACCGCAACGGTAACCACAAGTTCTTTTAAGTCGCCCTCATCAAACACCCTGCGTATCTCAAACGCACCGTCTGCCAGTAACGTTATCTCTCCTAAATAGGCCAGCGTACTTTCTTGGCTTGCTTCTGGCGTTTTTTGTTCAATATCCTTGACGAGCTGCGCATACCACTGGGTTGCCTCACTGTCTGCTGCATAATGATTCGCCGCCGCAGTTGCTGCCATTTCGCTTAAATGTAAATCTGAGCGCGCAGAAACTAATGAGAGTATCGAAAAGGTTGTAAGCAGCATTACTACCAGAACGGTAACGAGGGTGGTAATACCAATGCCAGCAGCAAAACGTGCTTTACGAGGGGCTGGCGATAGGTCGCCTGTGCCAGCAAAAACTCTTGTATCCTTTGCAGACATTACGCTACACCCCCCAACTCTGGCTTGACGCCCACATATTCACACACTTCAAACTCGTAGAGGCGCGATTTTTTATCAAAAACAACAATGCGAGCCTTTGCTAAACCCAAAGCGTCGGGCTTATCTATGGCACATTCTAAGAAGTAGTGAGCGCTTTCCCAATCATTGGTCGGATTAAGCGAGCGGTCATAAAGCTGCACGATAAAGTAGTCGCCAGCTGGGGCCAGTACGTCAAGTACTGGTATAAACTCTTGCCGAGAAGTCTTGGGAGGCGTGCTGGCTTCCAGCGCAAAACTCTCAATGGCATCTGCATAATCGTTCATGAGCCCACCGTTAGTACGCTGAGCATTTTCAAGGCTTGCCAACAGGGCATCTACATCGCCGCCCGTTGTCTTAAACAACTCAGCGGTAGTTTGCGCTTCAAGCGATAAGTGCGAGAGTGCCGAGGATTGCTGGCTGAGCGTGCGTGCCTCAATAAAAACCTGCATGGTTATAAGCGCACAGAAGGTAAAAATAACAACGTTGAGTGCCAGTTCAAGAAAGAACGCACGCGAACGAGCGGTCTGGGCTGTCATCGGCCTCCACCTCCCCGAGCATCGTTATCCTCGTTATTCTCCTCAAGCTCGTCCTCATCTAAATCATCAAAATCGCCTTCAACTGCATCAACGGCAGCAGCAAGCGCAACCGCGGCAGGGTCATAATTAAAGGGCTCGCCTTGCGCTTTAAGCATAAGCATTCGAGAGTTCTCAATGCCATCTGCGCCCACAAGCTTTATGCTCAAGATATTGTTCTCATCAAGCGTAAGTTTCATGCTTTGCATAGGCATAATGGCTTGCAACATATTCAAATCTACCTTTTCGCCCGAGAAAATAAGCTCCTCGCACAACATGCCCTCGTGAACAAAAATCCACGTTTCGTACCCTAGGCCTGTTTCTTGTTCGATGAGAACCAAAGCATCAACGTCGCCAACTTTTTGAACGCTTATTGCGCCAGCAACGTCGTTTTGACGCGTTTTTTCGGTCAGATACAAAACGCCCGTGCGCAAATCATAGTTTGACTGCATAACCGCACTGATATCTTTGTAGGTGTTTGCGCCAACAACACACAGAAACAGGGCTCCTGCGGCATAGACGCAAAAGATTATGAGCACTAACAGCAAATCAAATGAGTGTCGTTTTTGTCGCATTGCACCTCCATTCCTCGTGTCTGTAACCTGCGCTTGCCCCGTTTGTTTGTAGATTGCACTTTCACCATTTGCACTGCGCTTGTCCTAGGTGTGTATCATCACAACACGAATCTGCGGGAGGATATTGCTTCCCATAGGTTCGTAATAGACGGCATAACGATTTCTATCAACGATAAGCCCGTAGTGTTCCTCAAGATACTCAACCGAACTGGGAAAGCGTCCCTCTAAAACATAGCACTGCACGGCACTTCTGCGTACGGCGTCGGTGAGAAACTCAGCTTGGTTGTTTTCAACCTGAGTTGAAATGCTTCGTACGCCAAGCAGCATTGCCACGATAAGGGTGGCAACAAAGACAAACATAAGCACAGCACGCGAGGCAAAACTGCGCCCTTTGAGCGCTGTGCGAGTTTCATCTGTTTGCATACGAGCCATAACTCCCGTTACTCCTGTTCGCTTCCTTTATTGCCTGCTGCCTGTTGCCAAGTGCTCCGTCTAAAAGCCTGTCAAAACGCCAACGAGCGGCAGCATGACCGCAAGCAAAATAATGCCCACAAGCACGCACATAATTACTACCAGCGTTGGCTCGATTATCGAAACTAAATTATCAAGTCGATGCTCAGTTTCAAGACTTATCTGCTCGCCAACCTGCTCAAAGGCATCAGCCTCAGTGCCCGTCTTAAAGCCCATCGAAAGCAGAGCCATAGCATGGGGCGGAAAAATCTCGCTTCTTTCGATAGCTGTCAAAAACGGCTCCCCTGCTGCTACCTCAGCCTGAATGGTCTTGATGCGATTTTTTGCACGTTTGTTCTCAACCAGTGGCTCGGCATAACTCAGCGCCTCATCAACACTTAGACCCGATTTCAACAAAGAGGAGAGCGCCAAAGCATGGCGCTGCGCCGACGTGTTAAAACTGAGCGAACGGGTAATGGGCGCGCTCTGGTACAAAGAGCTAAAGAACCTCTTGCCCACCGGCGTTAAGCGCAAAACCACCACGGCAAGTATAAGCACAATAAGAACCACGGCGATTACAAGAGCGTAGGAGCGCAAAGCCATGCCAATGTCGAGCAAAGCTGCTGCTGCACCGGTCATCTCAAAGCCAAGCTGCCTAAACACTTGGTCAAAAATGGGCATTGCCTGCGTGAGCAACACCAACACCACCGCCAGCACCACTACCAACATCGAAAGCGGATACACCAGCGATGACTTAATGGACTGAGTCAAAACATCGCGCTTTGCGTAGTAGGCGTGCAGGCTCGCAAAGGTTTCTTCCATGCGTCCCGTTTCCTCGCCAATACGAATAAGCGACAAGGCGTAGTCGGGCAAATCCCCTTGCGCCGCAAGCGTGTCGTAAAGCGAAGCGCCATCAACGGAGGCTCGATATAAAGCCTCAAGACGTTGTTTCTCGTAAGCACTCTGGGCGTTGTTTCTCAAGATGTCAAAGCCCTCGGCAATGGGCAACCCCGAGCGATACACCAGCTCAAGGTTACTGAAAAACAAGTCGAGCTCAGCAGGTGTCAATTCTTTTTTTCTGCTAGCCATAACGTCCTCTTTCTTAATCTCTGTGACAACTAACCTGTTGTCTGTTTCTTATCTCATCTCGGTGCTGCACCTCGAAAGCAAGCACCCCTTGCTTTCTCATCTCGGCAACAACAGCGGCGGTTGCCTGTTTTCTCGCTTAATAATAAAACATCGGTTGATAATTTGTTCCGTCTCCAATAGAACTTGACAAATCACGGGTAAGGTCGCGCGCGGCATCAAAGGTTGGATCCATTCTCACCCACTCAGTGCCATCAAACTGATAGTAACTAAGGTGTCCGTCCTCAATACTATGCACGGCAATCCACGCATGATACGAACTTCCAGCATAGCCAATAACCAGCTGGGCAGGTACGCGTTGCGCACGTAGCATAGAAACCGTAAGCACCGCATAGTCAAAGCAAATGCCTGATTTGGTAGTAATGGTTGAGGTATTTTCGGGCAGATAGCCTGAGGCAAGCGTCTTAAGCTTCTCCTCATCATAGGTGACGTTTTGCGCAACCCAAAGATAAATCCCGTTGATAGCCTCAAGTTCGCTTGTAGCGCCCTCGGTAAGCTCTTGAGAAAACGTGGTGGCTTCATCTCCAGCTGCGTAATAGACGTACTGACTGGGGGTCAAAAAAGGAAGAAACTCATCACTTAAGGTCACGTCTATGTTTTGCGAAAAAACCGCAGCATATCTGTCGCCCTCTATGTTCTCCCACACCCCTACCTTATAGGTTCCATTGCCTTCCGAGAAGGGAAAGGCCATATATTTTTTGGTATTTAGAAGCGTGTATTGGTACTGGTTGCCCGTAGGAGTTTCGACAAGCACCTTGACTTTTGTTTTTGGAACCTTCGATTTGACACAAAAATAGCCGTCTGAACTGTTTGAGAAGTCTATGACGGCTTTATTGTTGCTTTGCGCAGCATTGCCCGGAGCGGTGGTGGGCAAAACAACGGGCTCATTGTCGCGCAGCTGACCTGGGTTAGTTGAACCCATAACAAGCGTGACATCTTTGCCGCAACCAACAAGCGTAAGTGCGAGCACACAAGCAAGTAAGCAGGGCAGTAAAAAGGCACCTGCCTGCGCGAAAAATCGCTTATGTGGCCTACGCAATTCTTTCACAAAATATCTCCATACCTTATGCAGTGCTCTGCGATGGCTTGCCAAGAGTTATGACGGGTGGCGTGCGAGCACCTTGTAAGGTGGTGGCGTGCGCCCATCATTTCGATGATGGCATATTCCGTATCAGCCTTGTTATAGTATATCGCAGCTATCTCTGGAGTTTGCGAGCGTTGGTGTGTTTTTTCTGAGTTTTAACGACGGTTTATCGCGTTAAATGGCAGGAGGAGGGCAGGTTTTTGGCTGATTTTTGGTTGCTCGTAGGCGCTTTTTGGGCTGCTCTTGGGCACTTTTTTGAGCGCTTTTTGGGCTGCCTGCGAGGCCCTATCATGCGCGCTACCAGCTATATTCGCGGTATTTCTTAACGTAGTTAAGGTCGCGGGCAACAAGCCATGGCTTTCTCATAAGGTTCAAGTCGTTTTTATAGTGAAGCGGTCGCACGTAGCTGCCCTCACGCTTGAGCCGCAGTATTTCTGTTTTGAGTTTCTCATTAGTAACATAGTTTTTTACTATAGAAAACGGAACAAAGGAAAGAACCATTTTTTTGTCAATAAAAACAAAATCTTTGGGTTTTTGATAGAGCAAGTCGTCCACAAGGTACTCGGCAAGATTATAACCACACGCCGTAAGATAATAGCTGCTGCGTGCCTGCCGTGGGTTAATTTCAAAGACCTTAAACGTGGCATCGCGCTCGTCGTACTTGAGATCAAACTCGGCAATCCCCTTATATTCAATCTTTTTAAGAAACTCGACGAGCTTGTCTTTAATCTCTGTAGTGTTGCCAAACTCGTTGTAGCCGTTAACCAAAACCGTGCAGTTACCAATGCCGCCTGGTGTGCGCTCTTGCAAACCAATTTGGGCAAAGGACATCAACTGAGGCTCGGCCTTAGCGTTGCAGTAGAAAATGGCATCAAAAAGCCTGCTGTCATCGCCGGGGATAAACTCTTGTATTACCAGCTCGTCATCATAACCTGCCTCGGTTATTTCTTTGACAACCTTGATAATCTCCTCGGCAGAATTGAGTTTGTAGACCTTTGCCTGCCCTGCAAACTCATGGTCATGGTATTTAATGCCGTCACCCGGTTTGAGAATAACAGGAAACAGCAGCTCGCTTACACCCTGCTTAAGCTCCTCCTCATCAAGCTCACGGGCGCAGTCAACAAAATAGCTCTTGGGCATGGCAAGCCCGAGGTCTTTGTACTCACGATAGAAGTTTTGCTTAATGAGCAAATTGTTAAGCGTTTTGAGGTCAACATAGTTAAAGAGGAAGTACCGCCTGAGAAACTCTGCGTTTTCGACAATCAGGCGCACATAGGTGTCGTTGGTTCCTACCAAAATAAGCGGCTTGTTGGGGTGAGCCAGCGCATAACGCTCGACCACGCTTTTCATTACCGCAGCATTCCAAAGGTCGGGCACAATCTCGCAGGTCATAATGGAGCTATACTGCGTAAATCCCATAGAAACCTTGCCAATGGCATGCGGTTTGATGCCGTAAGCCTCGTGGAAATTGCGCGCCATATAATAGGTGTTAATATCAGTGCCTAAAAGGAGAACGCCAAAGTCTATGCTCCCCTCTTTGAGCGCTGACAACTGTTCGCTCGGTTCGCCCCAAGGCTGTTCTTTGCGTTCGCCCCAAAGTTGTTCACTCGGCTCGCCCAAAGGCTGTTCGCTCGGCTCGCTCCAAGGTTGTTCATTAAGCTCGGCTCGTATCATGCTGCTACTGCTCCTTTGTGCAATCGCTGCTGATGCGGTTAGTGCTGCCCGCAATGCTGTCGTCGCTGCTGTGCTTCACATATACCCGCGGAATGTCTTTTGCAATCGAACTCATCGCAACATAGGGAGTTACCTCGAGTTTGCGAGCGGTTTCTTTGAGCCCAATGCCCTCGCCAAGTAGCGTCATCTCATCTGCAAGGCTTACTTGCTCGTCAACCAAAATAGTTATGAGGCACATATTTATCACGCCCAATATGGGATAGCGCTTGTTGTTGATGAGCACATCGCTACCCTGATATTTCAAACTCAAACCATCGCTGTAACCAAGGGGACACACTGCAACAAAACCATCTTTGCCAGCCCGCGCCCCACCGCCATAACCAACAAGCTCGCCTTGTTTGATAGGATTTATCTCAATAATGCCCGATTTAAGCGCAAAGCCCGTCTTGAGCCTAAGCTCGCTTGAGGCACGCGTGGGCGAGAGGGCAAGCTTCTTTTTTATACGTGCGTCTTTGAGTGAGCGCAGCTTGCCTTTAAGTCCTCGATAATCTCTAAAGGTTTGGTTGATGCCATAGAGCAACAAGCCAACGCGCACACCATTGACTCCTTCAATTTTGTCGTGAAACTCAAGGGTGGAGCTTCGGGCAATGTGCACAATTTTTATTTTTGAAATATCCCTCGTGTGCGTGAGCTCCCCAAATCGAGCAATTTGTTCATCGTAAATGCTATCAAGCACACCTGCCGTTGCAAGGTGGGTAAACAAACCCTCAAGTTCGATACTTGAATGAGCCATGAGAGCGTCATAGAGCTCCTCAAACTGTTCTTTAGAGCTTATGCCCAAGCGGTTAAAGCCCGTGTTGAGCTTGAGATGAACCTTGAGTGTGTGCTTCTCGTTTTTAGCCAGAGCAAGTAAGTCGAGCAGCTGTTTACCGTAGTTGTAATTGCTCAGCGTAATTGTGATGTTGTTCTCTAAACAAAGCGAAAGATACTCGAGGTCAAGTGGTTGAATGCACAAAATAGGAATATCTGGGTGCAGCGCCCTGACCTCAAGAGCCTCGTCAAGAGTAGAAACTCCAATGTAGTTTATGCCGTTTTCGATAAAGGTTTTAACAATGCCCATGCCGTGGCCGTAGGCGTTTCCCTTTACCACGCCGATATAGTAATCGTAGGTGTCAAAGGTGCTCACAACATTTTTGACATTTTGAGCAATCGCCGCAGTATCTATTTCAACTCTTACGTTTCTATGCACGCTATCACCTAGCTTTTTGACGGTTTGAGGCGGTTGGTAACTCTGTTAAGAATACCAGAAACTATCGACATTTCTGGAACACGCATGAGCCAACAAAGCCCGAAAATAACCGCAAGCCCAAGGGTTCCATACACAGCTACGGCGAGCAGTGCAGAAACAATACCTGTTCCAAACGGCAAAAAGTGCAGAGCCAACGCCACCAAGCCAACGCCAATAAGCGTGGCGACAAGAACCCGCAGTGCCGTTGTTGCAGAGGCTCGCAGCGAAATAGGACCAAGCAAGCGGCGCAACACCAGCAGCAAAACCGCCGTTGAGATGAGGTAGAAAACAAAGTCGGAGATGGGCACGCCCGCAAGTGCAATGTGGGGGTTTGAGCACAAAAGAGCATAGAGCCCACACTGGAGCGCGCACAAAGCCGTACAAATAATCGCAAACATCCAAAAGCGTCGAATGCTCGCAAAGACATTAAACAAATAAAGTTGCAATGAATAAAATGGTAGCGCAAATACCCAAAGAGCCAGAATAGAGCCCACGTAGGCAACGTCGTCGGCACTAAAGGCACCTGCTCTAAAGATTTGCATAATGGGTACGGAGAGCACGCACATAAGACCAGCAAGCGGAATAACTAAAAACAGCGTGCCAGAGATACCTTGACGCAAGAAACGCTTAAAACCAAGTGCGTCCTTGCGAGCGACTGCGTGGCTCATCTCGGTAAAGAGGGCACGAGAAAGCGATGCCGCTATGATGCCGTGCGGCAGCTGAAACCAAACCCACGCAAACATAAGGGTTGAGGGGCCTTCGTCACCTGTTTTGAGCGAAAACGCATTGCGGAAGGTAAAGGACAAGAGCGCGCCCGTTACAAAAATAATCATGGGAACGCCCGTTTTGAGCGTTTCGATGAATGCGGGATCTTTGAAGTCTATGCGAGGCACGTATTTGAACCCAAGCTTAATAAGTGCCGGTATTTGAACGGCAAACTGCGCCACCACGCCCAAGGTCGTACCAATCGCTAGTATCAAAAGTGCAAGCTCGGGACTGTTTACAAAAACAAGCGGGTACACAAGGAACGCTGCAATAACCACTACGTTGTTAAACAGCGGCGCAATGGAAGGCAAAAAGAATACGCGATTGGCATTGAGTATGCTCGTAAGCACCCCGCCAAGCCCATAGAACAGCATTTGGATAGCAAAAATACGGAAAAACATAACCGCATAACCGTTGACCTCTGCCGCGCTATCAAGCGTAAAGGTTTGCGTTGCAATAATCTGGTCGGCAAAAATGGTTGCGAGCAGCGAAAGCGCACCCATAACAACAATAACTATGTTGAGCAAGTTGCTGGCAAAACGGTCGCCGCCCTCCTTGCCAAACTTTTGAGCTTGTAAAAGGTAGAGCGGCACAAAAGCTGCGTTAAGCAAACCACCGGCAACCAGCTCAAAAATCATGTTGGGCATATTATTAGCAACCTGATACGCAGAATGAATAAGCGTATTGCCAAGCGCAAAGGCCATAACCCAAATACGGATAAGCCCTGTTGCGCGCGAGCCCAAAGTGGCAATTGCCATAAGTGCCGTGGAGCGGGCTACGGAGGGCTGGGCTGGCTGGGCGGGTTGCTCAGAGTGTGCGCTGGGAGCTTCGGCTTGCTCGAAATGTGCGCTGGGAGCTTCGGCTTGCTCGAAATGTGCGCTGTGGGAGGCCTGGTTTTCGCTGACAGCGTGCTGAGCTTCTTGAGGCAAAGTGTTGTTTGTGTCCCGCACAAGGTCGTGCGCCTCGCCTTCAACACCCGGCCCGGCACCAACACCCTGCCCGGCACCAACAGCCTGTCCAACGCCAACTACCTGCCCAACGCCAACTACCTTCCCAAGTTCGGCTGCATGAGCCTCACGGGCACTCTGCTCGAACTCGGTTGCCAAAAATTGTTCAAGCACTTTTTGCTTTAGCAGATCAAGCGCCTGTGACAGCTTGGTCTTGAGAGATGTTGGTTGTTGAGGTTCGGCACTCATGCGTTTTGGCTCACCTAGACTGCTTCGGCGGCAAAGGTTGCTTTCTCAGCCAGATGCGGTTGTGTTTCCTCGACAAAATAACGCTCATACCAAACAAGAAAGGTGTAAGCTGTCCAGATTTTACGTCCGTTACTGTCTATGCCTTTGTTGTAGCCATCAAGCAAGGCAAGCAGCTTTTTGGTATCAAAAAACTCTGCTGCCATCTCGCTGGCAAAAAGCTCGCGAATACGCTGAGAAAACTGCTCCTGTTTGAGCCATGCGCGAATAGGAGTTGGAAAACCAAGCTTAACACGGTCTGCCCACGCAGCAGGAATGGTACGTGCTGCTGCCGTGCGCAACACCATTTTGTCATTTTCTGCAGTTATACGATGCGCAACGGGAGTTCTTTGCGCCTCCTCAAACAAGCTCATGTCAAGCAGCGGAGAGCGCATTTCAAGCGAGTGTGCCATGGTCATTTTGTCTGCCTTAAGGCAAATGTCGCTCGGCATCCAAAGATTCAAATCAAGGTACTGCTTTTTTGACAACTCATCTAAGTGGGCAACCCGCTTGAAAATGGGTGCGGTTATTTCTTTGACCGAAGGAGCCTTGCGGTAGCTCGGCTTGAGCATGGCACGTGCCTCATTCTCATCAAAGATAAAAGCTTGCCCAATAAAGTAGTCTTCCGCCCTGCCACTTCCTCGACGGAAAAACGCACGTCCTTTAATGTGCGGCAGTGGCCCTACAAGCGTTGAAAGCCCTCGGCGTAAAACGCTCGGCACCACACGCTTATATTTCTTGACAGGACGGGTGTCTTTGTACTCCGCATAGCCGGCAAAAAACTCATCGCTCCCCTCGCCCGAAAGCACCACGCCAACGTGTTCATGTGCCAGCTGCGAAAGAAAATACAAAGGCAAAACCGAAGGGTTTGAGGCGGGCTCGTCTAAGTGATATTGAATGTCAGAAAAAGCCTCAAAGCATTCGTTAGGATCAAGACAACGACGGTGGTTTTCAATACCCAGCATTTCTGAAAGCTCACGGGCCTGCACGGTTTCATCAAAACCTTCGACATCAGAGCCTACCGAGAAAGTCTTTTGCGGCTTGAGCGCAGAAACCACATAGCTGGAATCCACACCACCAGAGAGAAAAGCGCCAACCTTAACATCTGCGTTGCGGTTTGCCTCAACCGACTTGCGTACGAGCCCATCAAGCGCATCAACGCACTCATCAAAACTACGGTCTGCATTGGGGCTAGGTGGCAAGGCCTGAGAAAAATCTGCATCCCAGTACCGCTGAATGTTCATCTCTTGCGTTTTGAGGTCAAAAGTAAAACAGTGCGCCTGCAAAAGCTTGAAAACGCCCTTAAAAAAGGTTTCTTCCAAAACAGAATACTGAAAGGTGAGATAGGGCTTTAATGCTTCCTTGTTGAGCTCCTTTTTGAAGCTTGGGTGTTCCAGAAAGCTTTTTATCTCTGAGCCAAAGAGCAGGTTGCCGTTAGCAAGACGGGTGTAATAAAAGGGTTTCGCGCCAAAAAAGTCGCGGGCGCCAAAAAGGATATTCTTTGTGCGGTCGTATATGACAAAAGCAAAAGTGCCGCGCAGTTTTTGAACAACGTCAGAGCCCCACTGCTGATAGCCATGCAATAAAACCTCAGCGTCGGTTTTTGAAGCAAAACGATGCCCTGCCTGCTCAAGGGCGGCTCTCAGCTCAAGATGGTTATTAAAAGCCCCGTCGCATACCATAACAACGGTATCGTCCTCAAGCGAGTTGCTCATGGGTTGCTCGGCGTTTTCTGAAAGGTCAATGATTGAAAGGCGACGAAAACCTAAAGCCACCTGCTCGTCTGCATAAATGCCTGCTGCATCAGGACCCCGGTGAACAATGCGGTCCATCATGCTCACCAACACGCCAAGGTTGGGATTATTGCCCTCCTTGCTTCTGCCAACTTCTTTAACGCTCTCTTTGTTGCTCCCCAAATCAAGAGGAGTACCTGCTATTCCAACAAATCCACTCATGTTTTGTTACTCAGCTCCTTATGCTATTTCGCGCTTGCTCATACTGTACCGCTTGCGCCTTATTTGTACTATTTACTACTTCCTGGGCCTTGCTGTTTGCTGTGCTTTGCTACTTGTTGTGTTCATGGTAATCGAGCCACATCGCTGGGCGAACCCCGCCCGAGCTTTCAACATACACGCCTGGCGGAAATACCTTGCCGTTTTCTTGAACGCCCGAGGCAGTATCCTCGGCATCTCCCGGCGAGCGCAACCACCACGATGATTTATTCAACGATTTTTTTGCGTCCTCTAACTTTAAGCCATTATGTTCGCCAACATAGGTGATGGTCGCTGCGGTGAGGCTTGTTTCGGCCACACGCTCTTCATCTTTTAAGAAGTATTTTTGTGCTTCATCGATTGAAAGCAAAAAAACCTTGTCTTTGGTGTTTGTTCCGCCCGGAGTTTCGTGTACGGGGTTTCGATTGTTCGTTAGCTTGGTATCAACAGCCAGGGCCTTGAGCTCAGACGGCAGACCCTCATAAAATGCTCCATTAAGCCAAGTGCGCACATCGCTTTGCTCCCACGTAATGGCCTTGCTCTCCTCATTATAGGGGCGCAGATCAATGACTTTTTCCGAAACAACCAAAACACGGCCACCCTCATTGGCAAGCACCTTCCACGTTACATTTTCTGAAAACGCACCGCCTTGGTAGTCGGTAAACGAAACCGTACCGTACTGCACCAACTCTCCTGCCTGAGGGCCAGGCGTGGGCGTAAACTTAGGTGCCGCAAGTACCAACGCAAAAGCGGCAAGCGCAAGCACGAGAGCCAACGTAATGATAGTAGCCTGCGTACTTCTTTTGCGCAACTTGGCAGCATCTTGCTCGGGAGAGAGAGATGACAAGGGTTGCTCGGGAACTGCCTCGAGCTCAAACTCCAGCTCAGGCGCAGGGTCGGCATTTGTTTGAGCCTCAAAACCTAACCTCTGAATCTCAGCATCATGAGAGAAACTGCCTATTTTGACTCGCTTGCGTTTTTGGTCATTCGAACTGTGCATTATACGCTCCATTTCTTTTTACCTCATCTATTATCCCCTAAAATGGAGCAGCAGGGCGGGAGAAAACCTGCCGAATGCTTGTCGAATGTCTTTCTCGTCAGCGTAAAGTAACGTCCCCCGCAGCGACGCATGCAGTAGTCCCGTTCTTTTGTTCAAGAAGGAGCTGTCCGGCTTCATTCACGCCACACACCCTTCCCTCAGAAATAATGCTACCGTCCAAATTACGAACGATAACGTCTTGGCCTAACAACACCAGCGCCCGTTCATATTCATGACGAAACGGAGCAAAAGAGAACTTATGCTCTTCCCATCTCTTTATGGCTGAAAAGATATTGTTTATGACCGCAGCCGCCACAAGCTCGCGCTTTGGTGCCTTGGGGAGAATGTCGCTCAGGTAAGCAGCACGCTCGCTGGCTCCGTTTGCTGGACGTGCAACATTAACGCCAACGCCAATAATTATTCGACCCACACCTTGTGCGCCAGTTGCCGTTTCGGTGAGAATGCCTACGAGTTTGCCCAAGGACACGCTGAGAGGTGCGCCCGCAAATGCGTCAAGAGGCGTACCCTGTGCTTTGCCCGCAAAAGCGTCGAGAGGCGTACTCTGTGCTTTGCCCGCAGCATCGTGTTTTTCCTCAGCGCCCTCAGCGACAAGCAAAAGGTCATTGGGCCACTTAAGCTTAAGAGCCGCGCCGTGCTCAAGCTGTTCAGACTTCCCAACTTTAAGAGCTGCGTCGGCCTCACAAATACCAAGTAGTGCCTCGCGCACCGCGCACGCAACAATAAGCGACAAGGCGCTGAGCCGTTCGGGCGGCGCGGCAAGCTCAAGCAGCAACGAAAGATACACGTTGCCTTTTGGCGATGCCCACGCACGGTCAAACCTTCCCCGTCCCGCCATTTGCTGCTCGGCAATAACTATCTGGGGCACAAAAGCCGCGTTTTTGTCGTCTTCGTTATCGTCTTCGCCAAATCCTGCCTCACTATCAAGCCTGAGCTCTGCGTCCAACCGCTTGAGCACATCATTGGTAGAGTCAACCTCATCACGCAAAATAAGATTGCAGGGCATCACAATATGTTCAAGCAAAATGGAACTCTCCATAAAACCTACTCTCAAACGAGCCGCCTTAAGCGAGTGTGTCAAGCCGCCCTAGGCGAGTGTGTCGAGCTGCCCTAGGCGGGCGGGACAAGCAAATCCAACAGGCATTTCAAACAACCCCAAACGAGCATTTCAGAGAATCACCTTAAACGGTCGCTTCAAGCCACCTCAAACAGGCATTCCAAACCACCCCAAACGGTCGCTTCGAACCGCCTCAAACAGGATTTCAAACCTAGAAATGCAATAAAACTCATCATATCGTACAATATTTCAATGCATTCTTTTGAAACTATCCTCATAATGCTTGTTGCCATTCTGGTTTCGAACCTTATCAGCCAGCGGTTTTCGCGTGTTTCGACACCGCTCATCCAGATAGCGCTCGGCATTATTCTTGCCCTTATACCAATGCTTCACTTTGAAATCGAGCTTGACCCCGAGCTTTTTTTGGTACTCTTTATCGCCCCGCTGCTCTTTGAGGACGCCATAAAAGCAGATAAGCCCACGCTCTGGTCGCTCAAACGTCCTATCTTGTTGCTCGCGCTCGGGCTGGTGTTTCTCACTACTGTTTCTGTGGGTACTTTTGTTCACTTCTTTATTCCTGCCATACCGCTTGCCGCTGCCTTTGCGCTTGCGGCGGCCCTTGCACCCACCGACGCCGTGGCGGTTATTTCTCTGGGAGAAACCACTACTATCAAACCGCAAAAACGCGCAATTCTGCAGGGAGAAGCACTTTTTAACGATGCCTCATCTATCGTAAGCTTCCAATTTGCACTCGCCGTTTTAGCCGTTGGTCCTTTTGCTGCTGCCGCCGCTACCGACGAGGTTCATTTTGCGGGCAGCATCGTCCTCACCTTCCTCTTTATGTTCATTGGCGGCGTGATAGTTGGCGTTGTCCTCATGGTGCTGCGCCTCTTTCTTGTCCAGCTTATGCGCCGCGCCGGCATAGAAAACATTACCTTCCACGTTTTGTTTGAAGTCATCACGCCCCTGTTGGTCTTTTTAATTGCCGAGGCGGTTGGCGTAAGCGGCATTATCGCCGTGGTGGTCGCAGGCATTGCCCATAGTTTTGTGCCGAGGCGACAAACGCCCGATACGGCACGTCACAAAATTGTTTCTGCCAGCGTATGGAGCATGGTGGGCTTTACGCTTAACGGCCTCGTATTTCTCATTCTTGGCACGCAGCTCCCCCATGTTGTCGAGCAGGTTTGGGTTTATAGCTCAGCTGATCATAATCTTTTGATAATTGCTATTGTGCTTATACTTTTAGCAATTTTGCTTATTCGATTTGTGTGGATTTTCATTATGAATCGTAAGGAGTTTTTGGTACTTGAAGAAAGCGGTGAGCCGCTTACCATGACGGCTGCTTTTTCCCAAGCCGCACATGGTGAGCAAATTGCTACCGAAAACTATCTTTCCCCCGATCGCTGCGTTGTTGGCAGCATCGCAAAAGAGTTCGAAAACGAAAATATCGAAGGCGATGAACGTACCGTTACCTTTAAGGATATTGCTGACAGGCGCAAAGCGGAGAAACGCGAGAAGGAGCGTATGCGTCGCTCTGAGCAGCAACAGCGCCACCGTGAGCTGGTAGCCGCTGAGCGCAACGCCCCAGGCTATTTTGCAGCCCACGCACAAAACGCCCTTGTTCTTACCTTGGCAGGTGTTAAGGGAGCCATATCTCTTGCGCTGCTGCTCACCATTCCACTTACGATGCCCAATGGCATGCCCTTCCCAGAGCGCAACCTTCTTTTGTTCCTCGCCTCTGGTGTTATTGTGCTCTCGCTTTTGCTTGCAAATTTTGTCATGCCCCTTGTTGCACCAAAGAGCCAGAAAGAAAAAGCTCCTGAAGCAGAGCGCAAGGCCGCCCTTGACATTCATGCTCACGTTGTCCGTCGCCTTGCCGAGCAGATGACTCCAGAAAACAGAGTGGCGGTGGAGGCGGTTATTCGCCAATATAACGAACGCTCTGCATCCCTTGGAGCAACCAGCGGTGCCACCAACCCCCTTGAAACCGTTTTGCGCCAGCAGATTATTGACTGGCAGCGCGACTACACCCTCAAGCTTGTCGACGATGGACGCGTCAGTGCGCCAACGGCTTCTGCCTATATTTATCAGTTGAGCCGAGTGCTTGCCAATATTGAACATCACGGAGAAATGCGCTGGTTTATCCGCAATTCGAGCCAGCAATTTGTGCATCAGATGCGCGAGGGGCGCCGCTTTAGAAAAGAGCACGCCGAAGAAATTAAAGAGGACGAGCGTCTTGGTCGCCGCCAGACTATCCGTGTGCTGCGGGAGCTTCAGCGTGAGAATTATGAGCACGTGCTTGAGCGTCTTAAGGCACTAAGAATGGTTCCCGGCGCACCGTCTGGGATTATTGACCCCGTTATTGTTGATTACGAACGACGTCTGTATCGCTTCAAAATTGCAGAGGAAACAAAGAGTCCTCTTGGTTTGCAGCTTGACCAACAGCGGCGCGCGCACTTTGAAAAATCGCTTCTTGAAATGCAAACGCGCGCGCTGAGATACGAGCGCGATGCCATTGAACTTGCGTTTTCTGAGGGACGTATTTCTAACGAAACCGCACGCCATTTGCGTGATAACGTTGCCATGATGGAGTTTGATATTGAGGAGCAGTTGGAATAAGGTCGGTGGAAGCTTCTGACATGAAGCTGGCTGGCGCAAGACCGGCTGGCATTTGCAAGGCCACGTAAGCCGTCTGGCGGAATATTTTACTTGCAAGGCCACGTAAGCCGTCTGGCGCGATAAAGCATTTTGTTCTGTATTAGTATCCCGAGCAAGCAAATTATCTGGTAAACTAGACGCTGCTTTGTTTTAGGTGGTTTGTAGCTCGTTGTATTTTGAAGCTCATTGCCATTTCAAACTTTTACGGTTATACGAAGGCCACCTTGCAAAGTGGAAGCACGCTGGGGCATCGTCCAATGGCAGGACTCTGGTTTTTGGTGCCAGCTATGTAGGTTCGAATCCTGCTGCCCCAGCCATTTTTTTTGTTGTGGCTAGACGTTTGACAACAACACAAAGCTTTCTTGTTTGGCTTGCAGGATTCGAAGCCAGACATGGGGCGAGGCGTCATCAAACGTGCCAGTGGCACGTTTGTAGCCGAGGGTCCGCAGCGAGCGAGGCGAGCAAGGACACGCAATTTTGCGAACTTCAAAATTGCGTCGAATCCTGCTGCCCCAGCCATTTTTCTCACCACTGGGAGGTATTGGACGTGCTCAAAGCACTAATCGAAAAATATCTTCTCTCAGAGAACTTACCGCTTGAGGCGCGCAAGATAAACATCGTCTATCTTATCGGCCTGTTTACTGCGCTTGCTATTCTCGTGCTTCGGCTCATGCTCCAAACTAACCTCGAGCTTATCGCTATTACCGGAAGCATTGCCGTTTTTATTGTGGTAATGGCATACCTCAGCAATCGCTTTGGCTTGTTTAAGCCCCTTATATGGGTCACTACAATCTTTATCTGCTACATTATGTTTCCCATTGCGTTTTTCTTTATTGGGGGCTCCAATAGCGCAATCGCTGTTTATTTTGTCTTGGCGGCCGTGGTTCTTTTTGTGCTTCACACGGGAATAAGTCGTGTTGTGCTGGTAACGCTTCAATTTCTTATCGCCGGTTTTTGCTATCTCCTTGAGGAGCTTCATCTTTTGCCCATACAGCAACTCGGCGTGTCGCACCGCGTCTTAGATGAATACTTTTCTTTTGTTGTTATCGCTTTGTGTGTGGGGGCTATCGTTATTTTTCTCGGCGTTTTATACGATAACGAACGCCAGCAAGGGCAGCACTACAGCCGCTTGCTCGTCACCGTTAATAAATCTGCCCAGCTCCTTTTGGCCTCCGACCTTGAAAACCTTGACGCTTCACTCACCCATGCAATGGGCCTTTTGGGAGCTAGACTCGATATTGACCGCATAGGCATTTGGCACATAGAAACCGATTATGACCAAAGTTATTACGTGCGCCAAAGCGGTTGGATAAGCGAGAATTACCAAAAAGGATACAATCCCAGCGAACACGTTGGCTACTCCGTTATAGAAAGCGTGCCCGTTTGGAACGCACGCCTTGATGCAGATGAGGTTGTTACCGGGGTTGTTGAGAGCCTGAGTCAAGAGGAGCAAGCTGCTCTCTATCCCTACAGGGCAAAAGCGATTCTGCTCATGCCCGTTCATCGCAACGGAGCTTTGTGGGGTTTTATGAGCTTTATAGATTGCCACACAGAAAATCGCTCGTTTGCCACTGATGATATTGACGCTTTGCGCTCGACAGCTTATATGTTTGCCAACACCGTAACGCGGCACCAAGATGAACAGCTTTTGGCTACCCGTCTTGAGCAGCAAAAGCTCATGTCACGAGTTTCTCACGATTTTATCACGCACAGCTCTATCGACGACCTTATCAACGAGGCGCTTCAGGTAACCTGCGAGTTTCTTGGTGCAACCCGCGCATTTACCATCATCATTGACAAAAAAGACGATAGCACCCAGGCTCTGTATAGCTGGAGCCACTCGGAGCAGTGGCAGCCCTTTACCTCGCTACCGGCGCTTACCAATCTTGCAACTTCAACCTTTCCACGTACAAAAAATGAAGGTGAGCGAGTTTTACCCGTTTGCTGCAACGACATTCAAACCGATTATGACGGAAAATACCAACCTTTCAAAATTGCCGATGTGCGTGCGTTTATCTGGGCTCCCATCTATCTTAATGACGAACTTTGGGGCTTGCTCAGCGTTGAGGACTGCACCCAAAGCCGCACGTGGGCAGACAGCGATCTTGCACTCATAGACAGCGTTACCTCAGCACTTTCGGGCGGACTCATGCGCAACACCATGGAGGGTGAGCGCGCTGATGCTCTTGCAACTGCACTGCAGGCAAGCCAAGCAAAAGGAGATTTTCTCTCCAACATGAGTCACGAGATGCGCACGCCCATGAACGCCATTATCGGCATGACCTCTATTGGTAAAGGTGCAAAAGATTTGGAACGTAAGAATCAGGCCTTTGACAAGATTGAGGACGCTTCTGCTCATTTGCTGGGCATCATCAACGACGTTTTGGATATGTCAAAAATTGAGGCAAACAAACTTGAGCTTTCAACAACAGAGTTCAATTTTGAAAGCATGCTGCGCAAGGTCATAAATGTGGTGAACTATCGCATCGAGGAGCGCCGCCAGCGTTTTTATGTGACCATTGACCGGCTCATTCCTACCACCTTGATTGGCGATGACCAGCGACTTGCCCAGGTGGTTGCCAATCTGCTTTCCAATGCCGTAAAGTTCACGTCCGACGAAGGTATTATTCGAGCAGACACCCAACTTGTTAGCGAAAAGGACGGAGTCTGCACCATTAAGTTTGAAATATCTGACACCGGCATTGGCATTGGCGACGAACAAAAAGGCAGGCTTTTTACCTCTTTTGAACAGGCAGATTCCAAGACTTCTCGTAAGTATGGCGGAACGGGCTTGGGGCTTGCCATATCAAAGCGCATAGTCGAGCTTATGCATGGAGAGATTTGGGTTGAATCTGAGGTGGACAAAGGCTCAACCTTTAGTTTTACCGTCAAGATACAACGTGGTTTAGGGCAGACAGACAGCTTGCTTCGCGCTGATGCCGATTGGACAAACCTTAGAGTACTTGTTGTTGATGATGACGCAGAAACACTTGCCTTTTTCCGAGATTTAGGCGAGCGCTTTGGCGTTGCCTGCGATACGGCTCTTGGCAGCACCAAGGCACTGCAGTACCTTGAAAATGAGGCATGCTACGACCTCTATTTTGTTGACTGGAACATAGCAAATATGAGTGCCCTTGAACTTGCACAGCGTATCCGAGAGCATAACGAGAAAAGCCACAACAAGCACTCCGTTGTTGCAATGGTTTCGGCAACCGACTGGGCTGCTATCGAAGACGACGCAAAGAGCGTGGGCGTAAAGAAATATCTCTCTAAGCCGCTGTTTCCCTCGATGGTTGCTGAGCTTGTCAACGAGTGTATTGAGAAAGAAACAACGCCCGATACGGGAGAGCGCCTTGAAAAAATGACGGGGCAGTTTGACGGCATAACTATTCTTTTGGCAGAAGACATTGAGATAAATCAAGAGATTATGATTGCACTTTTGGAGCCAACGCTTATTACTATTGAGGTTGCTGCAGATGGGCAGGCAGCGCTCGATATGTTTAAGGCAAATCCTGAACACTATAGTGCAATTTTCATGGATATGCAGATGCCAACCATGGACGGGCTTGAGGCAACGCGCCAGATACGTGCCCTTGAGATGCCTTGGGCAAAAGATGTTCCTATTGTTGCTATGACGGCTAATGTTTTTAGGGAGGACGTTGAACGTTGCCTTTCTGCTGGCATGAATGATCATCTGGGCAAGCCAATAAATCTTGATGAGGTGCTAGAAAAGCTTCATCACTATCTTGGGGCATCGCCAACAGAACCCAAAAAAAACGTGGTTCACTATGGAAGCAGCCAAAACACCGAGGGCACTTCTTGGGAACACGGTGTTGCGTGGAACAGCAGGCTAGAAACAGGGCATGAGGTCATCGACCAGCAACACAAGCAGCTTTTTACTTTGGTGAGCCAGCTTATTGCCAACAGTAGAAACAAACAAGATGCAGAAGGCTTTGAAACAGCTTTGCATTTTCTTATTGACTACACAGTGCAACACTTTGCCGACGAGGAAAAGCTCCAGCAAGAAAGTGACTATCCCAACTTTGAACAACACCGCAAGCTCCATGAAGCCTTTAGGAGTGAGGTTGAGAAGTTTGTTGAGAGTTATCGTGCGGACGGCTGGAGCCCTGAGCTGAGCAGTAAGATAAATACCACTATTGTGCAGTGGCTTGTTACGCACATCGAGCTCGAGGACTCAAAAGTCGCCGCCCACATTAAAAACAGTTAGACCTCAAAAAGCCAATCTTTGTATTCGTCGACCCTACCAGCAACAACCTCAAAGAAGCGTTCCTGCAAAACCTTAGTTATCGGCCCTCGTTTGCCTGAGCCAATAGTACGGTTGTCGATGGCAGCAATAGGCGTTACTTCAGCAGCACTGCCCGTGAAAAACACCTCGTCGGCAGCGTAGAGGTCGGTGCGAACCAAAGAGCGCTCGGTGACGGTGTAACCCAAATCGCGCGCTATCTGGATAACCGAATTGCGGGTAAGTCCTTCAAGAATGCCGTCAGAGAGCGGAGGCGTAAAGAGCTCGCCGTTGCGCACGGCAAAAATGTTCTCGCCCGAGCCCTCAGCAACCATGCCAGCCTCATTGAGCAAAATGGCCTCGCCATAACCGTGATCAAGAGCCTCCATGTGAGCCAAGCCAGAATTAAGATAACCAGCAGAGGACTTTACCGCACCCGGCGTTGCATTTACTCCACGCTGACGCCATGAGCTGATGCCTGCGCTTATGCCATTTTCCAGCGCTTCCTCGCCAAGATAGTCGCCCCACGGCCACACCGCAATGGCAACCTCAATAACAGCGGGACGAGGATTAACGCCAACAGCACCATAACCCCTAAAGGCTATCGGACGCACATAGCAAGACTCAAGTTCATTGGCGCGAATGAGCTCAAGTGCTGCTTTGGTAAGCTCCTCGGCAGTGTAAGGTAAGTCCATGCCAATCATCGAAGCAGAACGGCACAGACGCGTCATGTGTTCGTTCAAACGAAATACTGCAGAACCGTTTTCGGTTTTATAGCAGCGCATACCCTCAAATACTGCCGTACCATAATGAAGGGCGTGTGAGAGTATATGGACGGTTGCGTCTGCCCAAGCAATCTGCTCGCCGTTGCGCCAGATGTATTTTGATTCTGTTAATGCTGCCATGAGCTTTCCTTTCTGCTGTGCTTTGCGTCTATTTTGCGTGTTGGTTGTTTTGTGTGTTTGCTATTTTGCGTGTTTGCTATTTTGCCTGCTGGTTGTTCTGTGTGTCTGCTGTTTTGCGTGTTTTGCGCATTTTCCGTAGTTGCATTGTATCGCATCTGGCTATAAACTCAAACGAGGCTCAAGCGCTGCCTGATTAAAGTGTTGGCGCGCGTCGGTAAAAGGTTGACTGAAGCTGAGCGATGGTGAAGATAGGCTTGCGCGCGGTGAAAGGTGTATGAACAAATTGTCCAAAGCTATGACATACAAAGCAAACTCGAAAACGGCAGGAGCTGCAAGAGCGGCTGCCACAGAAATAGCTACGACTCCAGAAATAGCTGAGGCTACAGAAGCAGTGTTGCCGGTAGCTTTGCAAGAAAAGTTGGCTGCACTTCGTTGCACCCTCGCTGAGCTTGACAGTGTTGCGGTGGGCTTTAGTGGCGGCGTGGACTCCAGCCTACTGCTTTATCTTGCGCATGAGGTTTTAGGTGAACGAGCAGTAGCTTTTACCGTACATTCGTACCTCGCCCCCGCCCGCGAGCTGCATGATGCAGACGCATTTTGCGCCGAGCATGGTATTAACCACCGCAAACTTGAGCTTCCAGACGCTACACTAGAGAGCATAAAAAACAATCCGCAAAACCGTTGCTATCTGTGCAAGCGTGTTATCTTTGAAAAAATTGCTGACGAGGCACGAGCTCTCAATCTTGCCGCTGTTGCAGAAGGATCTAATCTTGACGATGAGAGCGACTATCGCCCTGGAAAACAGGCACTTTTGGAGCTTGGAGTTTTAAGCCCCCTTAAAGAGGCTGGCTTCACTAAGCTAGATATTCGCACCGCTGCCCATGCGCTTGGCCTTTCTGTTTGGGACAAACCTGCCTGCGCCTGTCTTGCCACCCGTCTGCCCTTTGACACACCTCTTGAACAAAATCTTTTGAAACGTATAGACACAGCTGAAGAGTGGCTCATAAAACAGGGGCTTACTCAAGTGCGCGTGCGTGTACATGGTACGGTTGCTCGCATTGAATGTGACGAGAAAGGTTTTTTGCGCCTCGCCGAGCGTGCTTTTCAAAAAGAGGTTCACGAGAAACTTAGAAGTTTTGGCTTTGAGTTTGTAACTCTTGATTTGAGAGGCTTTGCCTCCGGCTCAATGAACTCCATGAGCAAAGTTTTGTAATGCGCTACACCAAACTGCACGGATATAACTTGACTTCAAAATTGTCCTACCATGAAAAGGGCTTCTGTAGTATACTGTTCACTTCGTTTTTATGTGGGCGATTGGCGCAGCGGTAGCGCAGGTGCTTTACACGCACAAGGTCGGGGGTTCAAATCCCTCATCGCCCACCATTATACCCCTGCAGACTGTAAGTCTGTAGGGGTATAATTGCTCATGGAGATGGGATTTGAAGCCAGACATGGGGCGAGGCGTAAGCAAACGTGCCAGCGGCACGTTTGTAGCCGAGGGTCCGCAGCGAGCTAGGCGAGCAAGGACACGTAATTTTGTGGGCTACAAAATTACGTCAAATCCCTCATCGCCCACCATGTATTTTCGCTGTTTAATGCCTGTCTTTGGTACTTTACTATGCAGTTAGCAAGGTAACAAAATTAGCTCCGTGGGCTAATCGTGGGCTAATTGTTTCAGCTAACGCCTACTTTTAAGGTGTCAACGACCTTTATCAAAAATTATCCCTAAGCATATAGGTCTCAGACGCTTCTACTGCAACAGCGTTAAGGCTCACGTTTTTTTCAAAGCGATTTAGGCAAGCTGCTCGCAGCCTACACCAAGTTAAGGCGAGCACCGCAAAGCTCAAGACAGGCACCGGGCTGCAGACTACGCATTCCGTCCAATGGCACGCCGTCGAGCTGTACGAGCGAAGTGGCTCCCTTTTCTTCCGCCCAAAGGTATCCTTGCGAAAAGAAAATATCGAGTTGATGGGCTGACACTTGAGGCTGAGGGATAACAATGGCATTGTCCTGTGCGCTGCCAACGCTGAGCAAAGCGCCCTCCTCTCTTTGCAGTCGCGCCTCATAAGAAAAATCGTCTTCTACAGCAACCTTAATACAGATGACACGCTCATCGGTTGTGCTTGAGCTCGAAAGCAAGGGAAGCGCTCCGAGCGCGACAACCGTAGGCTGCATACATTCGTAACAAAAGTCTAGGTCGGCAAAAAGGTTGGCCTTGCAGTTCGGACAACTTTTTATGCTTGTCTTGAGGCTCGTCTTGGTGCTTCTTTTGACGCTTGTTTTTGTACTCGTTTTCATAGTTGCTCCTTTTCCTAAGGTTTCTTTATATAAGCCTTGCGCAGCGTTTAGCTCTTCACCAAAACGCGGAGACGTTCGACTGAGATGCCTGCCTGCTCTCCTCTGATTGCAGGCGCAATGGTCTTTTCATAGTTTGAGGGAGAACAACATACCAAACCCAATTTTTGTCCTGCCTCAAACCAAGGTTCGATTGTGTGCGAGCGCTCAGCTGCGAGCGAGCATTCACTTGCAGACGGCTGTTCGCCTGCCTGCAGGTATTCGTTTGCTTGGGGCTGTTCGCCTACCTGCGGTTGCTCGGTAGTTTTTGAATCTTCATCAGACTCCTCACCTTCAAAAGTTTGCACACGACGCTCAAGCACTGCAACAGCTCGTCGATCCCTCAAAGAGCTGCCTGGCGGCACAGCTGGGCACGACAGCAAAACCTGTCCTGTCGCATCAACAAAAGCAACATCTATGCTTTCTTTCATGCCATGCGTGTGAATGCTGTTGCATGGCGCAAGCACCAAAGTTTCTCCCTTAGCGCACACCCGAGGCGACAAAAGACCAACAAGACGAGCTCGCAGGCTTGTGGCAAAAACAAACTCGTGCGTGGTTTTATTAGCAGGTTCCAAATTTGGTTGTTCATTTAATTTCTCAAACATACAATCACATATCCTTTCGTTTCTTATTCTGCGTCTTGTTTTTCAAGCGAACTTTGTCGCCCTATTTGTCAGACGTTCTTTCTCGTCAGACCACCTCAACAATTACTGAGCAGCCTGTTCCAAACTCGTAATAAAGCACCATTGCGTAGCTCGCTGTGTTTGCGCTGCTTGCGGAGCGCTCATAGGCATCTATCGTTTGCTCGTCATTTGAGCAAGAAACCCACCCTTGAGAAACAAGGGCTTGGTCAACAAGCTGTGCGCTCTGAGTTCTGTTTTTTGCTGTGCTGTACCACAAAATGAGTCCGTCGTCAGAGCTGCGTTCAAAAACAAGCTCGTTTGAGGCTATGCCGAGAGGATCTACCTTTGACAGCTCGCCGTCCACCGTTTCGTCGCCTGCTTCACCAATAATGGTTGGCGCACGAGCCATCATTTCGAGCGCATACCCAAGAGGTTTTGTGTTGGCAAGATTGTCGGACACAAAACGCCAGCCCGCCAAACCAAGCAAAATGAGAACAAATACCGCAAGTGTTACCGCTGTGGTGCGAGTACGCATTTTGGCGAGCTGCTCGTGCTGCTTGAGCTGCTCAGGGAGATCCTTTTTCGCTGCCCTATTCTTTGCATTTTTTTCGAGAGAAACCTTGTTCTTTGGGCGCTGAACAGATGTCACCTTGCGCTTGATCCTCAGACTGCGCTTCGTTTTTCTCATGTCACCACCGCCGGACGATATGGGTCAATAGTAAAAGAGCGTGTGTGCGACATTTCCAAAAAGTTGATGCCAAAAAATGAGCCCCTAAAGCCCCACGGAGAATAGCGCATGGTACACACATAGGTTTCTAACTGAGGCACAAATGAAAATGTCAGACCCGAAGCAGAACCTGCTCCCTGCCCGCCGCCCTCGCCAGCACCACCGCCAGCACCACCGCCAGCACCGCCACCACCGCCAGCACCACCGCCAGCACCACCGCCAGCACCACCGCCGCCGCCGCCGCCACCGCCAGCACCAGCCTGCGCACTCACGTCAATGCGAACAAAGCGAGATTCCTTGACAAATTGCTCTTGCAAAAGCGAGCGCACCTTTCCAACCCGAGCACCCGTGCCATACGAACCATATCCAGGAGAAGTCGCTTCAATGCGAACGGCATCCGCCGCAAGACGGTCAAAACGTGCGGTCATATCCAAATACACCATAGTGTTAATCACAATGCCGAGCACTGCCATAATAATAGGAATAGTAACGGCCAGCTCGACCGTCATTTGTCCGCGTGAGCCTAAGAGGCGATTCAGCCAAGAGAAACGAGCCAAACCACAGCATCCATGCGAAATAGGACCAAAAAGCCAGCGCACGCTCCTACTCCCATATCGCATTGTTGCCACCTCCTCCCACTACTGCACCAAGAGATGACCGGGCGTCAGAAAGTGCAGCTTTGCCCTTGTCGACGAGCCATTCAGGTAACGAAATCTTTATGGGTATCTGCGGAAGGCTGGGGTTATCCCCAAAAGAAATAGTAAAGAGCGTAAACTCTGATTCCAAAAAGGCGTCGCCCTGCGCTTCAAGCTCTCCCAACAGTCCATCAACGAGCGACGTACCAAAACCGCCACTCCCTGAGCCGGGCAGCGAAGTGTACCCTTGCTTTGCCGAGACAAGCGCACGGGCAGCAGCAGAATCACTTGCCAAAGAAACATGCAGAGTGTTAACGAGGACGGGCTTGGGCGTTGAAAGTCGTGCAGGTTGCAAGCCCAAAGCCTCAAACATTTCTACAAGAGTTTGCTCCGCCCACGACCCCAACGGAGTCGAACCAACCAAGGGTATTGAGCGCAAAAAATCGCCCACCACACGAGCGAAGCCCTCCGTCCCTTCTCCGTATGCCAACAAGGCGCTACCCCAGAGCGAGAGTATTTTGTCAAAAACCCCGAGGCCTATTCCTCCCGCGGTAGACAAATCGGCTTCGTCCTTAACGCGGTCAAGAAAAGAGGCAAGCAGGTTTTCATCGTGAGAAGCCTTATCGTTTGCCATAGCAGCAGCAGAGATGGCCAAGCGCGGCTGTAGTGATGCATTGCCTCCCACCAACGATGATGAAAAAGGGGCGGGCATGGCGTGGGCGGAAGGATCTATGACAATAGCTATACAGCCATTTCGCCCCGGCGGACGCGGGTCAATACGTGGAACTTTAAGGGCTGCCAAAGCTTCCTCAAATATATCAAAGCTTTCTTGCGCTGATTTTTGAGCCTCTGAACTATAGTTATTGTAATCCTCAGCCGCTTGCCGGTAGTCTTCAGCTGCCTCTGCTACCCTGCGGTACCAATATTCAAAACCATTGTTTATAGATGTAGAAGCCTGCGCAACCTTGCCAATAGTAGTGGCACTAAAGTCGCAGGTTTCGCAAGAGCCGTAGGTTCCGTTATCGAGCTGTTGTGCCGAACCAAGACCTCCAGCCCCTGCAGACTGATACTCAGGGCAAGCATAGCAACCGTGAATGATACCCTCTGCGCACACCGGATAGACTTGCTCGGTATAGAGTCTGGTTTCCTTTGTTTCGGAGGTGTTGCGTGGCAAGAGAGGAAAATGGGCATCCAGCGTACCGTCGGGGCTTGTATGGGCATGCCCTTTTGGAATCTCGGTTGCCGCTAGGGCATAAAAGCGCGTGCGTGCGAAAGACCGCACCTGCTCATCAAGCGCAGAGGTAGCTGGGCACTCAATGGCGAGGCGAGCTGGGTAATAGGCGCACGCACGCGCAAAAGCATAGTCAAACAACCACGTGTCAACCGAACTAAAATAGGGATTTTGCGTGCCGCTCAAATTGGCAAGACCGCGCGCTCGCTCATACATACAATAGTTGGGGTTGTTGCCGCAATCCGCCATATACCCCTCAAGTTTTGCCTCCTCCATTCGCTCGTATGCCTCTTGCGCCTCGTCGGTAAGCTCTGCGGTATTCTCATTGGCATCGCGCATGTCATCTCGATATTCCTGTGATTCATCAGAGGGAAACTCCGCCGCCTTTCCCGTTAGCGGCAAGGGAATCGCAAGGCCAAGATATTGCTCGGCGCCATTAGGGGCGATATGATTACCACTGATGACGCGAGCGGCATTAGCGGCACACAAAAACGGTAGGGCACGCTGGAGGGCATCAAGCATGCGCATGGCTTGCTGGGCAACCGTATTGCGCGCTTCAAATATCTGATTTCCAAAATTGAGAAGTGCTTCTCCTATTGCTTGGCAAAAAGGTATGCAACTCACCACAATGGCAATGCCGTAAACCACTAGTCCAAAAAGACTGAGCGACAAGACAACCGCATCTGCCACCTGCGCAATAACCTCATATTCTGCAACGATGTTTTGTGCAGCAAGCGCGCCAGAATCAGCGACAAACTGAATGTCGGCAGACGTTGAAGTAACCCAGCGAACTTGCGAGGCGGTAAACAACAGAGCTAAAACGAGCAAGAGTGCTATCGCCACGCCAGCAGTGGTAAAACCTCCATCGCTTGCTGTAAAGCGCCCGATAAACTGAAACTCTTTTGGGGTGCAGCTTGGGACGGCTCTCTCCCCTTTTAATACGAAGGCTTGTTTTTGGTGCATACCCTCCTCCTTCCTTTGTATTTTTCTTTGTATTTTGTATCGTCTTTAGTCCCCTGGTTCTTATAGTTCTTGCCTAGCCCCACTGCGTTGTCCATTCGGCTGGGCCTCCCTCACTGTTATTCCAAACCCACGCTGGTTGCGTAGGCATTGAAACCTCAACCGTTTGGGTAAGGTATCCATTCCCGTCGCACATACCTGCCAGCTCAGCTCCCCAACCAAGAATGGGCAAGGGCTTTACACGATTAACAATGCGCACAGATACCGTTGCTGCGTTCTCGTCGCCATTCATGTTTATCTCCCAGGTCTTTGCGCCCACGTGAGCATGAAAAATATCGACAGGAGGTATGGAGGCAAGGCGGCGCTTAATATATCCCTCATACTTGTCGTTTGAATAAGCTCCTGTTGCTGCTTTGGTCGCGAGCAAACGACACCCTTCGGAAGCTGCGTTGCTCATGATCATCTGGTTGTACAGTAAAATCATGGGCTGACACAACAACAGCAGCAGCAAGAAAAGCACGGGGATAAGATACGCCGCCTCGACCGTTGTTTGGCCCTCTGTCTTTTCTAGAATCACAAAAATCTCCCTTCTTGTGCGTTAGGGTGCGCTAAGGCACGTTAAGGCACGCTCACGCGCGTTAGTAGAGCAACACATCACCAACAGAACCAGCAGTGTTGGTGGTCAAGGCGTGCGATGCGCTCTCGGTTGCGTGCTCGATAAATAAGCCTTCTTGCACACGACCACCCAGCACCGCCAAGCCAGCAATAAGAGCAAAAAAGGCCAGGGCGACAACAAGGTATTCGACCGTTGTTTGGCCAGAAGTATCTGTTAAAAGCGCTCGCAGACAAATACGCGCACGGCTTACAAAGTGTTTCATGGCGCTAACCTCTTTCTGTTTCTGTTGGCGGCGTTTCTGTTGGTGCTGTTTCTGCTGACACCGTTTCTCTACCTATGGTTTCTCTCTCTATGTCTGGCACAAAGGTTCTTACAACGGTAATTTCAAGCTCAACGACCTTTGAAGCGGCTTGTGAGGTGGCTTCGAATGAAGCACTCGCCGAGATGGTCACGGTTAACACGCCTACTTTCTCGCTGTGCGCAACACAGCCCCAGTTGTTTCCAAAAAGATCGAGATAACCTGCCTCTGTAAGCTCAAAGCCGTCGTCGCGCAAGGCGTACAGTGTTTCCTGAGCGTAGTCTTGCAGCCGTGCGGGTGCAGTTGTTTTCCACGTTTCAATCCTTACACCGTGCCGATACTGCACAGCCGAATGAGGCTTGGGGAGGCAGAGTGGACATGAAAGATCTCTTGCCCCCGTTGCCGAGTTTTGCTGAGCGTTTTGCGTAGATGAGGAAAACTCATGGAGCAACTCAAGTTCGCCAGAAGGCAAGACACCGCTGTCGTCTTGGGTCTCAGAAAGCTTGTCTGCAAGAGTGCTTGAAGCTTCAAGCATATCTGGCTCACTAAAAGGTTCGCTTTTGTCAGTCAATAAAAAGAACGCAAGAAAACCCAGAAACACAGCAAAGCATAACACTGCCAACACAGCAGTAAATCCGAGTATGGAGTGCCCTTGTTGCGGCTTGCTTTTTTCAGTCGTGTGCATCATTTTCCTCTCTAACATCGTGTTTCCTCTCTAGCATCATGTTTCCTCTCTAGGGGTTTCTGGACAATAAGCCCTTTACGTGCTCGCAACCCTTAGAGTCCGTTGATGCCACTTGAGATGCTTTCCCAAAGGCTTTGGAGTTTGTCTTTGAAGGCAACGACCGCAACAATGGCGATAACCACCAATACGCCAACCAAAATTGCGTACTCAGTTGTGCCTTGGCCCGCTGTTTCGCGTAGTTTTCTCATCAGGCGAAAAAGCATGCTCGCCATATAATTCGCCGCATAAAGCTGCATCTCGTTCCACCTGTTTTTTAGCTGCTCAACTCGCTTGCTCAGTCTTACGCTCCTGTTTGTTTGTGCTTTCATTTGAGTCTTCATTTGAACCTCCCTTTCGTTTTGAGTTTGTTCTTTCATAGCTAAACCATTCTTTCCGTTATATCGAGGACTATTGGCCCTATAACCAACATCATCATTGCTGGCAAAATAAGTACGCCCGTGGGAATAAGCATCTTTACTGGTGCTTTTGCGACCATTTCTTGACGCTCGGAGCGATAGGCGCTTCTCGCCTCTCTCGCAAGGTCGCCGAGCATATTGGTGAGCGGTGCCCCATAGTCAAGCGCCCGCAAAATAAGCGTTACAAAGCGGTCAAACTCTTTGAGCTGAATCTGTGCTGCGAGCTCTCGCAAGCCTGTCTCACGACTGATGAGCCCTCGTTCCCATACCTCAAACCGCGGACGACACTGGTCTGCCAGAGGCGTTTTGAAACCCCGCACATACAGCGCAAACGCCTGATCAAAACCAAGACCAACGCGCATGCCAAGCGCAATAACATCAAACATTTTGGGAAGCTCTGCCCGATACTGGCTTTGCTGCTTCCGGTGCATCTCGCGCTCAAAATGCTGCGCGAGAAACGGAATGGAGGCGAGCAGCGCAGAAAAGCCTGCCTTGCTCTCATTCTCAGCGTGCGAGCCGTTTAGAGCGCCGTTTTGCAGGCCGTTTCGCAGGCCATTTCGTGTGCTGCTTCCTGCGCCGTTTTGCGTGCTGTTTCGTGTGCTGCTTCCTGCGCCGCTTCGCCCACCACTTTCGCTGCCATCTCCGTTAAACTCACCGCGCAAACGTCTGCGTATGGTACTGCGATTCTCCTTTCGCCCGCGAGAATCCAGGTACTCAAACAGACCCAAACCACACGCGCACGCTCCGAGTACCACTGCCGCGCTTTTAATAAAAGCTAAAAACATAAAATCCTCCTTACTCTTTGTGTCTTGTTCTCATTCTTTTGCCATTTTCCTTGCCAAAGCCACTCTCTTATTCCAAGTCAATTCCAAGAATGCGCCGAATTATCACAATGCCTAAAACCTCAAGCCCAAGTGCAACAACAAGCAACATAAAGCCTCCAAATGAGCCAAAGAATGTTGCAAGGTAGCCCGGCATAGCCAGCGAAAGCAGCACAAATAAAGCCAAGGGCATAATGGTCACCACCCGTGCCGACATACGCGCCTGTGCCGTTTGAACCTCCAACGAACGCGCCAGTTCAAAACTGTCCGTTATTGAAGCAGTTGCTCCCTCAAGGATTTTTCTTAAACTTCCTCCTGTTGTGTGTTGAATATCAAGTGCCACAAGCACAAAACGCAAGTCAGCACAGTCGGTACGCTCCTCTAGGCGCTCAAGCGCCTCGCTTATCGAATACCCAACGTCTATGTCGTCGACGGTAAGACGCAGCTGTGTTCCCAAAGGGTCGGGGAGCTCGTCAGCAATCTGGGCAAGTGCTTGTTGCAGAGAATATCCCGCAGAAAAACACATACCTATGGCGTTAAGCGCATCGGGGAGTTGCTCGCGCAGCCGTATTTGACGAAGACGATGCCAAGCCGTTGCGCGCTGGATCGAAACAAAGGGCGGAATAAACGCAGCGGCTAATGCCAAGACAAATTGCCCGGTTAAAATGAAAACCATGAGCGCCAAAACGAGAGAAGCGGCTAACTCAAGCTCACAAAGGTTCTGCGGTTTGATAAAAGGCACGCGCGCGGAGAGGGCAGAGCTTACGCGCGCGCACCACTTTGCAAGAGGCGCAGAGCGCATAAGGCGATTTGAAAGAAAGCGCAGGCTGGCGATGCCATTGCGACACAAGTCCTCAAAAAGCATGAGGAGCAGAGATTTGAGGTTTCGATTTGCATCCAGCCGCCGAGCGTCAGAAATAGTGTTAGTAAGCCGCATACGAGTACGTGAACGATTCACAAAAGAACGTCCTGTTTCGTAGATAAGCGGTACGGCTAGGGATGCTGCGAGGGCTCCCAACAAAATAGCTGCAGCCAGCGCCAAGCTTGTTGGCTCAAACGTTTCGCCTCGTGCAAGCTCGCCTAGTGTAAGTTCGTTTTGCGCAAGCTCGCCTAGTGTAAGTTCATTTTGCGCGAGCACTCTTTGGGCTAACTCGCTTGGCGCAAGCTCACTTGGCGCAAGCTCACTTGACGCAAACTCACTTGGCACAAGCTCACTTTTTGCTACGCCAGCCCACCTTATAACATCGACAATCCAGTCTTTTGAAACCATTGTTCCACCTCCTTACATGCAAGGTTGCGTTGTGCTTCTCCGCCAGAAAGCCAACCTGGAGCCTCAAGCCATTGGTAACAGTTTTGCTCTACATTCCAGGTTGCTAACTCCTCTAAACAAAGTTCGCCCTCTCTTGAGGAGCAGGAGCATATTGAGGTGATGCGACGCGAGCCGTCCATCTGCCGGTCAAGCTGCACGATAAGGTCGAGCGCGGAAGCAATTTGTTTTTCTATGAGAGAAACGGGCAAATCCATGGCGTAGCGCGCCATCATCACCAAACGCTCAATGACCTCGCGCGGAGAGTTAGCATGAAGCGTAGTAAGCGAACCATCGTGTCCCGTGTTCATAGCTTGGAGCATATCGAGCGCTTCAGAACCGCGACACTCCCCTACCACAATGCGGTCAGGACGCATGCGGAGCGCGTTAATAACCAAATCTCGTATGGTAATCTCGCCAGAACCCTCTGCGTTGCGTGGGCGCGCTTCAAGACGCACCACGTGAGGATGTTCTAAAAAGCGCAGTTCGGCGGCATCTTCAATAGTAATTATGCGCTCGTGATGCGGTATCTCTACAGAAAGCGCATTGAGCAACGTGGTTTTGCCACCACCCGTACCACCACTTACCGCAATATTGCAGCGACACAACACGGCCCACTTAAGCAGCTGAGCAACGGGCTCGTCCAAACTGCCCATCTCTTTAAGCTCGTTAAGCGTATAAATATGCTCCGGAAACTTGCGGATAGTGAGCAAGGGTCCATCGAGTGCCAGGGGCGGGATAACTACATTGACGCGATGCCCTTGCGGCAGGCGCGCACTCACCAGCGGACTTTGTTCATCAACGCGCCTGCCCAGCGGACCAACAATGCGGTCGATAATCATACGGAGCTGCCTTTCGTCGTAAAAGCTCACTTCGCAGGGGTAAATACGCCCTGCGCGCTCATAAAAAACAGCATCTGGACCGTTAACCATGAGCTCGGTTATGTCGGCATCAGCAAGCAACTCCTCAAGTGGACCGAGCCCTAAAACCATATCTGCTACCTCGCGGATAAGGTCGTGCTTCGCCGCCTCGGCATCTGACTGGTAGGCAGGGTGTATATTGTGTGCAGAGGACGAAGCAAGCTGCTCAAGGACGGCACGTACCTCGCGTCGCGCACGGGCAGGGTTTTCGGCAATCATCGCCGCTATTTTCTCGCTTGGCAAACGCTCAAATAAAGCATCGCGGAGCTTGATGCGAGAGGCCCGGTCTGCGGCCTCGTTTGCAGTGCGTTCTCTTGTTGCTGTAAAACCTTTGTTTGAGGTACGCTCACCACGTGCCGCGCGTGCCCCAGCCTTTGTGCCAAGAGTTTTGGTGTTGACGCTTTTATCAACCGTTTCAAGATAGCTACGAAGCGACACGTCTACCACCTCGCTTCCGATTTTTAAGAAATCCTGAGAACGCTTCAAGCGCCGATGTTGTTTGGGGCAACAAAGATGCAGGCTGGTGCTCTGCCCTCAGGGTAGCTAGCAGGGCATCAAAGGAGGCCGCAAAGGCAGCATCGCTTTCCAAAAGCTCCTGCGGACAACCCAGCGAAAGCATCTCGTCTACCAAAGAACCGCCGTCATGTATGGTCAAAACCTCAGCACCACCGAGCGCCATTGAGGCGTCAAGCGAAGTCAGCGGTGCGCTACGGCCACATCGGTTGAGAAGAAAGCAAAAACGTGTTGAGGGGATTTGAAGTCGAACACATAAGTCGGCAACCTGCTTGCAGCCTTGTATAGAGGTGGCTCGCTGATCCATAACAAAAATAAGCTGATCGGCGCTTTGCGCGAGAATCGCTTGGAGTTCAGACCAGAAGCTCCCCGTGTTGATTAGCACATAGTCTGCATTGGTTTTCAAGGATTTTATGAGCTCTAGTATCTCACTTGCACACTCCTCTGCCTCCTCAGGGCGCATGGGTGATTCAATAAGGCACAGACGCTTCTCACTTGGCAGCGGTCGCTCTGGGCCATTCAGAGCCATGCCAAGGCTCATGCGCTGCAGAAAAATATCCGGCGTTTGCTCGACGAGATATGACAAATCGCCAAACTGCACGTCGAGATCTATGAGGACAACCTTGAGGCCTCTCTGTTTGAGCAAAAAAGCCGTAAGTAGGCTGAGCGTTGACTTGCCCACCCCACCACGACCTGATACAAAAGCCGCCGCGCAGCCCTTGGTGGTTGCTGGCAGGGGCGTCTGCTCAAAAATCGCTGGAGAGAAAAGCTGTGGAGCAGCAGGAGTTAAGGGCTGCGCGGCGGCGGCGACAGCTTGAGGCTGCACGAGAGCAGGAGCAAAAGATTGTGCTACGGCAGAAACGAGGGGCAGCGGTGTAGTAGGAGTTTGGAGTTGTGCTACGGCGGGGAGCAACGGCAGCGAAGTGACGGTTTCCAACGGCTGCGCTACAACAGGAGCAAGGGGCTGTGTTGTAGAAAGAAGCGACGTAGCAACAAGCGGCTGTGTGGCCGCAGGAAACTCAACATTCACCAGAGCAGTCAGCTGAACATGGTCTATAATGCCCCGTCCTCCTGCAGCCCGAACTCTACTTGAAAAAGCCGCTGAAGGATTTTCTGCCACAAGGTATATGTCGCGCTGAGGCTCATCGAAATGCAGCGCCGCCACCAAATTGAGTGCTGCCACATCGCTCGCTTCCTCAGAAACAACTACCTGAACAGTCGAGGCAGCATGAGTCAAGGCTTTGCGACAATCCATACCACTTTCAAAGACTTGGAGATAGCCGCCCTTAGTGGTATCTGCGCTGGCTCCTCCGCTTGCACATTCGGTAACAGGCCCAGACCTCAAAATGTCGGACGAAAGCGTGCAGGGCGTCATAAAAGCATACGCGGCGACCGTCATGAGGACTCCTCTGAGTTTTCTGAGGTTGCATCATTGTTCCCTGCTGCTTGGCCATCGTTGTTTGATGAGCCGCTGGCAGACGCACTGCTGGCAGAGGCATTGCTGGCAGACGCACCGCTCCTGCTACTTCCATTTTGCTGCGCCGCAAGCTCACGCGGTACGTCGTTTCCTGGGAGCACCAGAGCAAGGTTTCGCTCACGCGCGGCTACCAAAAGCTCTTGAACCGTTTGGGCATCAACCGCAACCGTCACCCACTTAAGCGGCGCACGTGCCGATGAGCCCCCGAACAAAGAACCAGAAGCACTTGCACCACTGCCCACAGAGCCCGCACCAAAGCCATTGCTCGTTTCAAGAACAAGGACGTTTTGAGCAACCAGCGACACTGCCGTTGAGCCAACGGCGTAGATGTCAACCAACATTCCAGAACCAAGGGCTCCGCCAATTGCCTGAACGTCGTCGCTCGGAATGCTTACGGCACAAAGCCCGTCAGGCACAACTATTTGCGTTGCCCCTTCTCCAAGCTTGGCAAGCACAATGGGCTCGTTTTTCAAAAAGGGAACAGCGGTAGTTTTGCCAAAAGCCTCTGCCGTATCGAGCACAGCGCCAACAGGCAGCAAGTCGGCAAGCCATACTTCAAAAGAAGCGTTACTTGCGTCAAGCGTTTCGCCCGCAGCAATATCGCGCGTTGCAACCAACACCTCGATCTGCTCGCCTCCGTAACTTGCAAGTGCCTGTGCCCGCGACGACGCAGCCTGCGCGCGCACATCGCCTGCGTAAAGCAAAAGCAAGCCTGCAGCCACCACACCACACGCCACCGCCATGAGAAGTCGCTTTTTTGACGACGACATTTCACACCACTCCTTTCGTTGACCTTTCGGTCTGGTTTTCGACCTGGATACGGCTGGTTACGGTCTGATTTGCAACCAACCGTGGTCGATTTCTTATTGAGGGAGGTGTAGTATGGCGTACGATTCTTGCTGGAGTCTGTACCGTTTCTATCCTTTTTCTATATTTTTTATTACTTATTTATTAGCCGATTCTTACTTGGCAATTAAGTTTTTTAACTTTTTGGGCATCTTGCTGGGATTTTAGTGTTTTTTGGCAGAATTACCTCATAATTTCCCCTCAATTTACCCCTTGACAAAGTTTTTTTATGAAGTTTGCGCTGTATTTGTGGCTCTGCTTATAGCTTCTTTATGTCGAGTTTTAGTCAATTTTTTGGTGAGTTTTTGCCGTTACCGATTTGGTACTTGCTATCTGCGCGAATTTTCTGTATATTCACGCCTGCGAGATAAATGCTCGCACATTGCAGGAAGTAAAATCGAAATGGTTAAATGAGGATTTTAACCATGTCCGAAAGGAGTGCTCATGCCTCGACCTATTATTAACGATGAATGTACTGGCTGTGGACTGTGCGTTGATGTCTGCGAAAGCGACGTGCTGGACATCGTTGGTGACACTGCCGTGGTTGTCAACGAGGACGCCTGTACTGCATGCGGGGATTGCATGGAAGAGTGCCCAATGGGTGCTATTGAGGAAATTGAAGAGGATTAGTTTTCTCACTGGTTCAGGGCTTGACAAGGATTTTCTCGTCGAGCCCTGAGCTTTTATTTGAATCGTTTTGTTGCTTCTGCATACGATGCCTGCTTGAGCTGATGCCAGACAAGTTGCTTGTGTGTGTCAGAGCCGAGCGCAGCTTCGAAGCCATCAACACTTACTAAGAGGCGGCCTTGTACTTCTCTTGTTTTTCTCGGAAGCCACGTATTAAGATTTTTAGCTCCTAACATACTTTGCGAGAGCTTTTGTCGCGCCACCTCGTCAAGAGCAATAATTACTGCTGGGTCAATAGATTCTATGAGCAGGTTGAGCTGCTCGCCAGTAAGCGAGCTCGTTTTAGGTGAGCCAACCTTAGATGACTCGAGCAACAGACCACACCAGGCTTTTTCGTCCCAACCAAGTTGCTCAAAAGCACGGTTAAGCGCAGCTCCGTCATTCCCGCTAAAAGGTGTGCCCCCTGCGCTTTCTGATGCTCCACGCTGCCCCTTAACCACCAAGAGCATACTTTCGAGAGCCTGCGCTGCGCTCCTGTTGAGGGCAGCTACAAAAGGTTCAAGCACCAAGGCACGTGCTGCAAGCGTTGCGGCAATCTGGCTTTCTTTCGTTTTAGTGTTTGTCATTGTTTGCATAAGCCGCCTTGCGTAAATCACTTTACGTAAACCTTGTTGTGTTTTACCAATCCTTTTGAGCCCTCTTGGCCACTGGCTTGTTCGCTGCTAACCTTCTACCAACGCACAACCAATATCAAGTAACTCCTCAACGCGCGCTGCGTCGGTTGCCTCCGCATACACACGCACCAAGGGCTCAGTGCCACTCGGGCGCATGAGTAGCCAAGCATCACTTGCAAAACTCAGGTGCAACCCGTCTCGTTGGTCTATCGCCAAAAGATTCTCATCAAGAGGAGCAAACAAATTTTCATAATCTTGAAGCTCCTTTGAAGGCTTACAAAAAACGTGATTGTTAAGAAAAGCCTCTTTTTGCTCGGGACTTACACGCAAATCGCGGCGGGCATAATCAAAATTGCCAAGTTGTTTGAGCAAGCCATTTATCAGCTCTTTGAGCGTTTGTTTCTTTTGTGCCATAAGTTCCGTAAGCAGCAGGGCCATAAGCAATCCATCGCGCTCTCGCACGTGCGTAGGGATACCAATGCCGCCACTTTCCTCCCCGCCAATAAGCACGTCGCCTTTAAGCATTTCCTCATAAATCCACTTAAAGCCAATCGGCGTGGTAGTAAGCTCAAGCCCGAGGCGCTCACACTGTCGCTTTACAAGATTGGAACCACTCAAGGTACGAACAACGCGTCCGCTAAGCCCTTTGTCCTCAGCAAGCAGAGCAATAATGAGTGCAAGAATACGATGGGGATTGACAAAAGTTCCGTCGCTGTCTGCCGCGCCTATGCGGTCAGCATCGCCATCGGTAACAAAGCAGGCATCAAACTTGTACTGAGCAACCGCATCAACGCCTTGCTGTATCCAAGGTGGTATGGGCTCAGGGTGAAGTCCAGCAAAGCTAAAATCGTCTGCCCCGTTGACCTCAATAACCTCGGTTACGCCTACGCGCTCTAAGGTTTGCTTAAGATACTGGCGCCCTGCTCCATGCAACGGGTCAACTACCACACGCAGATTTGCAGCGGCGATGACCTCGGCATCAACAGCTGCAGCAAGCGCATCAAGATATGCAGACATAAGATCTGTGAAGCAAAGTTCTGGCGCTTGCTCAAGGGTGGTTGCTGGTGTTTCAGGCGTTCCGTTTATGGCGAGCTGCGCAACAGCGCAAGCGTGTTCATACTGGGAAGGTACAACATCTTTGAGGGCAAGCTCAACGCGGTCGGTAAAAGCTGCCGGCGAAGCTCCACCGTCTGCCATACGAAGTTTTACTCCCAGATACTCAGCAGGATTATGGCTGGCAGTGAGCATGATGCCGCCCAGTGCCTGCTCGTCGCGAGCCACCGAGAAGCACAGCGCTGGCGTTGGGCAGTAGGTGTTTGAAATCATCACCTCAAAACCGTGTGCGGCAATAATAGTACCGACTAAAACAGCATAGCGTCCTGCATTTTCGCGGCAATCATAGCCAATGATAATACGAGGTTTGGTAATAGTCTGACTCTCTTGGGCAGCTTGGGTTTCTTGAAAAGCCCGAACCTCCTCGTCAAAAACCTGCGCTGCTGCCTCAGCAACCCGCGCAAGGGTGGCAGTATTAAAGTCTTTTCTGAGAATGGCTCGCCAGCCATCGGTGCCAAAATGTACCTCATCAACAAAGTTCAAACTCTCAGGATACGAAAGGGCAGCAGTGGGCAGGGCTGTCAAAACAATACCTCTTTCTTAGTGCAACGTGAGTCCTATGCAGTCCTATGCAATCCATTAAAGCAATCGAAAGTTCTGTCTATAAAGCAAACAACTCTAGCCGGGCAGTATCTCCAGCAAACGGCCAGTAAACAAGAAAAACGCGAGAACTACAACGCCAAGCACAATGCGATACCAGCCAAAGGCCTCAAAGCTGTGTTTTTTGATGTAGCTCATCAGAAACTTAATTGCCACTACTGAAACAAGAAACGCCACAACAAAACCAACGGCAAACACGCCCCATTCTGTTGTGGTCAACGTTATGGGCTCAAGAATAAAAGCCTGTGCAAGTTCAAGCGCACTCCAGCCAAACATAACAGGAATCGCAAGAAAGAACGAAAACTCTGCTGCAGCTTCGCGCGAAACACCCAAAATACGTCCACCCAAAATGGTCGCGCCACTGCGCGAAGTGCCCGGAACAATGGCAAGACACTGAAAAAGTCCGATTGCAAACGCACGAGGAAAACTCAGCCGTTCGACTTCCGTGACCTTATCAGGACCAGCACCACTATCAAAGCGTCCGCGCCCCGTGTAAATGTGACTATCCCGTGGTCTGTTGGACTGCCAAAGACTGTCTTTGCCCGAAGAACGAAACCCACCTTGTCTGCCGCCGGAATAGCTTGACCTGCTCCTGTTTGAGGAATGGTCGGCATGAGTGACCGCTTGCGCCAGCTCAGACGATTTATTCAAACGACCCTGCTTGTCGCGATTGTCGCCTTGCGGGTGCCTTCGCTCATATTTGGTAATAGAACGGTTAGCTGCGCTGCGCGCCTTAAGACGCTCAACTACAATGAAGGCAACGCCGTAGAAAATCAGTGCACAAGCAACCGTTACCGCATTAAAGACGTGTGCCTGAAACCAGCTCTTAAACAAAATGCCAAGCGCGGCGGCAGGAATGCAGGCAACAACAACCTTTGCCCACAAAAGAAAGGTGCTGCGTCGCTCATCGGGTGATTTGCGGGACGAGAATGGATTGAGTTTGTGAAAGAATAGGATAACGACAGCCAAAATAGCACCCAGCTGAATAACCACCAAGAACATATCCCAAAACTTTTCCTGAACGTTTAGTTTGATAAACTCATTGACAAGAATCATATGCCCCGTGCTTGATACGGGCAGCCATTCGGTAATGCCCTCAACAAAGCCAATGAAAACAGCCTTAAGCAACTCAAGTATTTCCACGATATTCCCATCTCCTGTTGGCTGAAACACCAAAGCAAAGGCGGCCCAGCACGTTATTTGCTCAAAATATCTCCTCTATAATACCACCTCGCTCGCTTCAATTAGAAGTGGAACTTGTCGCCCGGCACTTGTAGCACTTGCAAGACGTTTTGCAGCTTTTGTGGGAGTTTCGATGCGTGGCTGTTGTTTGCGGAGCTGTGGCGGTATTTGTTCGCACATATTGCCCCAAAATCGCTTGGGCATAAAGTTACGCTGACAAACAGGATTGCGCCGTTCCTCAATGGCAATGGTGTCAAAAAAGCACTGCCACAAAGCCTGAAAATCGTCCTCAATCTGTGCGCTGGCTGGTAGGTTGAGCTCTTGTTCTGCCGTGTCAACAAGCCACCACCTCTTAGTGTCAAATACACCCGCCATTTGGTGGCGTTCATCGTAAATCATAAAAGGCTGCACATTAAAACGAGCTGCAAAATGGTTCATAATGAGGGGCACAACCCCAGCCTTGGGGTCAATCTTTGAGAAAAAGATACCCTCTTGCGTCTGAGAAAAACGAACAAATTGCCTAAAATAGTGCGCCTCTTTTGAAACCTCATTCAATACAACCTCAAAAGCAGCAACCGCAGGGTGTGCAAGGTGATTGCGTCCTCGTCGTCCTTTTACAAAAAGGTACTGCAGGTAGCGCAAAATGATGCCGCCCTTTTTTGCATTATCCGACAAAAAAACCTGCGTAATGTCTGTGTAAACCTCACGACCCAGTTTATCAAGAATACTGGTGCGTACCCGCTCTGCCTCGCTCAGGTTGGGCAAAATAGGCACGTATGAACCAAGGAGGCTGAGTTGTAGGTTGTCCTCAGTAACAATGTTTTCTGGATATTGCTTAAGCTTAAACGCCTGAAAAATTGCCGAAAACAAACCTTCAAGGCTTCCGTCATAGAGATAGACCAGCTCGGCATCATGCAGTAAGGGCTGCATCAAACACCTCCTGTGGTAAAAGCAGGGGCGACTTTGCGGGTGGGGTGATGGCAGCATCCCCCTTGTCTCCTATGGTATTTTCAGCCACCGCCTTCCAAGCAGCAAGCTGCTCGACGGAGGGAGCCCAAGAGACAGGTGCGGTTGGCGACGCTTGGGCAAAAAGCGAGAGCTGCCCGTCAAGCACGCCTTTGCCCAGACGCTTGCGTGCGTTGGTCATGGCTTGCACCGTAAGCTTGTCATAGATATTTACGGGATCAAACAAAATACCTTCTGAAAACACGCCGTTACAGGTTATGAAGTATTGGGCACGTTTCAAAGTAATGTTGAGTTTTTTGAGATCGTCAAACGTAAGGCGACGTTCGCGGCGCGCGGCGCGTATGCGCCGCGCGCCCGTTACGCCCACCCCTGGTATCCGCAACAACATTTCGTACGGAGCTTTATTTATCTCAACCGGAAACTCCTCGATATGGTTTAGAGCCCAGTTGCACTTAGGATCTAAGTACGGGTCAAGAAAGGGGTGCTCCTCGTCAATAATCTCAGAAACATCAAACTCGTAAAAGCGCATGAGCCAGTCCGCCTGATACAACCGATGCTCACGTAAAAGGGGCGCTGCCGTTAGCGCAGGCAACAAAGGATTGTCGTTTACGGGAATGTAGGCACTGAAAAACACCCGTTTAAGCTCAAGGCTCTTATATAAACTCGCCGACAAATTGAGTATATGGTAGTCGCTCTCAGGAGAGGCACCAATAATCATCTGAGTGCTTTGCCCCGCCGGAACAAAATGAGTTTTGTTCACCACGCTGAGCCGTTTATCTTGAACGTTTTCCTTAATGCCCGATTGTATAAAGCGCATCGGCTGCAGCACCGACTTTTTGCTCTTGTCGGGCGCCAAAACTTTGAGGCTTTGCTCCGAGGGAAACTCAATGTTGACACTCATACGGTCTACAAGCGTGCCCAGACGCACGAGGAGCTCCTCTGAGGTGCCGGGAATAGTCTTGGCGTGTATATAACCACGAAAGCCGTATTCCTCTCGCAGAAGCTGAATGGCCTCACACATACGCTCGGTAGTGTAATCAGGCGTACGCAACACACCCGAGGATAAAAACAGCCCCTCGATGTAATTTCGCCGATAAAACCCAATAGTAAGCTCAGCAAGCTCACGGGGCGTAAAGGTCGCGCGCGGCACCTCATTGCTGCAGCGATTAACACAGTAGCTGCAATCATAACTACAGACGTTGCTCATGAGCACTTTTAGCAAGGTAATACAGCGTCCGTCTGCCGAAAACGCATGACAAATGCCTGCCGCAGTAGTCGAGCCAAGCTGCCCCTTTTTGGCATCTCTATCAACGCCCGACGAAGTACAGGCAACATCGTATTTGGCGGCGTCCGCCAAAATGGTAAGTTTGTCGAGCATTTCCATAGCGTTTCCTCCTACACAGCTTACTCGCCAATCACGCAGAAATAACATAATAGAACATTTGTTTGCAATAACGATAAGCGAATATTTGTTCGATGTCAAGCGATTATTTTAAGAATTTACAGAAACTTCAAGATAACAAAACCCCAACTTGCCAAGCCCCTACCAATAAGCTATGCTTGAATACAATTTTGAACGTCCAATCTAAGCATCCCCCATTAGAAAGGAAGTTTTTCATGTCAGCCAATCGATACGCAAAGC
>Ga0082212_10000194_pt1 | contig 90373 bp, 83 predicted proteins | sample TergutNt197P3_FD_71548 | JGI IMG/M metagenome (GOLD analysis project Ga0082212, IMG submission 71548) | Neocapritermes taracua P3 segment gut microbial communities from Petit-Saut dam, French Guiana - Nt197 P3 | ecosystem: Host-associated > Arthropoda: Insects > Digestive system > Gut ...
CCTGTCGATACTTGCAGTAAGTCTATCTTGTCCTCGACGAGCTTTGCAAACTCAATTGTGTCAGAAAACATATAGCCGTCGTCAAGGTATTCCTCCGCACTGATGCGCAGTTCCAACGGAAAATTCGGACCGACAGCCGAACGCACGGCGTTGATGACTTCTATCGAGAACCTCGCTCGGTTTATGAGATCGCCTCCATATTCGTCATTCCTGCTGTTTGTAGCGGGCGAGAGAAATTGCTCAAGCAACCAGCCATGTCCGGCGTGGATAAGCAGCATCTCAAATCCTGCGTCGCGGCAGAGGACAGCCGCTTTTTCATACATCTCGACTAACCCGTCTATCATGGCTTTTGTCATTTTTTGTGTGACGAGAACGCCATTTTCGGTTACGTCATCAGGTCCCCACGACGGACCGTCGGTGCGCGCGAATCTTCCTCCATGCGACAGTTCCATACAGGCTATCGCGCCATGGCGGCGCACCGCTCTCGCTGCAGCCGCCATGCTGTTTTTCGAATTCGGCGCGTCGGTCGCCACTTGGATAGGATCCCATTTTCCTGTTTTTCCGTCGACGATTAATACACAGACAGGTACAACAGCAGCACCTCCCTTAGCGCGCAGTTCATAAAACGCCGAAGCTTCCGGTGTCAGGCAGCCGTCAGGCGTCAATATGGGATATGTCATCGGTGCGGAAATTATTCGGTTTTTCATGGTTAAGCCGCCAATTTTCAGCGGACTGAACAGATTTGGAAATTTCCTTGTCATAATGTACACCTTCATACACTAATAATGAGTATCACTTAATTTAACTATCGTCACAAAGACGATAAGCGAGAGGTACCCTCGCGCCGAAAAGTCAGATCATTTTTGAAGGCAGAAACAACGCCAATTGCGGAATATAAATTACAAGCGCGATGGTGGCAAAAATCGCAATCACATATGGCCATACCCCGCGCATTATTAAAGAAAGCGGTATGTCCGGCGTCTGCGACCCGATCACAAACAGGCAACCGCCAACGGGGGGCGTAATCAGGGCAAGAGCTGAGCAGAGCGCTGAAATAATGCCATACCATACAAGATCGAATCCCAGCGCGACAACCACCGGATATATAAGCGGGACGGTAAGCATCATCATGACAGCCGCATCTATAAACATACCCAGAATAAAATACAGCCCGACGATACACCAGATAACGGTATAAGGAGAGAACGGAAGGGAGATAATGAAGTTGGTCAGAAGCGTCGGCAGTTTTGACATTGACAGGAAGCTGTTGAATACCTGGATCCCGATAAACATAAAGAATAAGCCAGCAGCTCTGCTCGAACCTTCTACAAGCGCCTTCCAAAGCTTCTTAATACCCGCCCGCCTTTTCGCGATGACAATAATCAAACAGCAGATGACCGCGACCCCCGCGGCCTCATTTACTGTTGTGACGCCGCCCCAGATGCAGTACATAATAACAATAATCAGTATAAATATGGGCAACGGCTTACTAAGTGAGCGAAATCTTTCTTTCATTGGGGCCTTCTCTGTTTTCGGCGCCCGTTCGGGATGAATTTTTACCAGCACTACAGTAATCGAACACATCATAACGGTCAGAATGATTCCGGGGATCCATCCTCCCATAAAGAGCTTCCCGACAGAAGTGTTGGACAGGATACCGAAAACTATCATCGGCGTACTGGGCGGGATAAGTATGGCCAAAGGCCCTGCCGCGGCTATGCTGGAAAGTCCGAGGCTCGGTTCATAACCGTACTTTTTCATTTCAGGCCACGCAACACGCGTCATAACCATCGCCGTTGCTGAGGCGGAACCGCTGATTGCGCCGAAAACAGCTGATGATACTGTGGAGGTAATTGCCAGACCTGCCGTGCGATGACCAAGCCATTTACGAGCCGCCCCGTATGCGTCCGAAGTGAGGTCACCCGTAACCGCAAAATCTCCCAAAAGCATAAACATGGGAAGCACTGCCAACGTGTAAGAAAGCGATTGTGACAGCGGAATGGTTTTAAGCACGGAAAGGCTGCCTTTAAAGCCCAGCATCAGCCCTATACCGACCATGCCGGCGCCTATAAAAGAAAATCCTATCTCCACACCGGTGAATAAAAGGAAAAGCATGAGCGCGACTCCGAAAAAACCGATAGATGTAGTACTCATATGCGCGCCTCATCCTTTCTCCCGGCTTTACCGGCTTTTAAAGCCTTTACTCCGGCGGCTATGTCTTTGATACAGCGCGCTAACATTTCCAAAGCCATCAGTCCGCAGCAGACGGAAGCAGTCGTATAAAAAGGCCATAACGGAATCTTGAATGTTTGCGTTGCCGAACTCAATTCTCCATAGTAGTTAATTGCCGAAAGACCGAGTTGGCGGCATAATAAGACTGATATGCCGCAGCATATAAGGCCGGCATAGGTTTTGAAAAAGTATCCGGCTGCAATCGGCATTTTTTCCAGAATGACCGGTACGTTGATCAGCCTGCGCCGCCTGGTCGCCATACCTATGCCCATATAGACAAACACGGACATGCTCAGTTCTACCAACTCCTGCGCGCCCCTGATAGGACTGTTAAAAAAATAGCGCCCTATAACGTCGCAAAAGCTCAGAAAGGCAATCAAAAAAAGCGCTGCGGCAGAAACATATATAAATGCCGTGCTTATACTTCTTATTACATCATCGATCTTGCCGAATACCTTACTCAATATGAGTCCTCCTTCTTTCAGGAATTTTACCTCCAAGGGACAGATAACTATCTGTCCCTTATCTGATATCTGTCTTTGATCAGTATTTGGCAGCAACCGCTCTTGCTACTTCCATAACTCTCGCGCCGTCTATGCCGAAGGAGTTCAGCTTTGCTTCAACGATGTCCTGCACGACCAGCGAACCGTCGATCATATTCTTTAACAGCTCGTCATTTGCCTCGAATACATTGACACCCGCTTCGGCAAGAGCATTAAAGTTATCCTGTTCAACGGCCGCAGTAAACTCGCGTATGTACTCAGCTTTGTCTTTTCCGGCTTGCATCATCAGGGTTTGGAGCTCGCTGTCAAAGGATGCCCAAAGATCGGCGTTTACCAGACAGATAAGATAATTGGCAAACGCGCGCTGTCTCATGACAGTATCCATAACGTCCGCATACGATGAGAGCAACATGTTATTTGGGGAGTTGAAGGTCGCGTCAACTACGCCCGTGCTCAGGGAGAGGTAAACATCATTAGTGGCTATGTTCACGGCGGTACCCTTCAGTACCTCATTGATATAATCTGTCAAGGATGCCGCGTTCGAACGGATCTTGAGTCCGGCAAAATCAGACATCTTGGTGGGCACTAACCCCTTCGTGAAGCCTACAACATTAGATTCAGTCGAAGTATAGTAGAGCATATGGGTTTTTTTGTAGCACTCATCCAAAAGCCCGGCGCCAACCAGAGCGTCAACTATTTCCACAGCGCAGTCGTAACTCTTTGTAAAGAAAGGTATCGCGCATATGTCTAAAACGGGGAATTCTCCCGGAGCCAGCGTTGTTGGAATGAAGGCGATATCCAGCACACCGTCACGCACCATGTTCACGGCATCGGTTATGGAACCGAGACTGTTAACATCCAAAACATCCGCAGTCACACGACCGTCCGTGTGCCGGCTGAAAACATCGCTGATATCATTTGCAAAGAGCATAGAGGTCGGGGTCATGGCGATACTGAGATGATATTTTTCCTTCTCCGCCTGAGGCGCGGGTTGCGCCGGGCCTGTGCCGGAGCTGCTGCTGCCGGAGCTGCTGCTGCCGGGCGCGGGTTGTTGCGCCGGACCTGCCGGGGCGGGATTGTTGTTGTTACATGCGGCCAGACCGGACAAAGACAGCAGCAGAACAACAACGAGAATGACAGCCGGGATCCTTTTCATTTATATTTCCTCCTCAAAATGCATATTCTTGAGTTATTTGCGCCTCTGTTCGGGTATGTATCCCTGCCTCTTGCTGCGCGCGGTCCCGTAACGTTTCTGTCTTACAGTCGATAAGTCACGCCGGGGAGGGCTTTATATCGTACCGAAACTTGAGTGTTAGCTTTGTTGTTTATTATAGCAGAAAACGCCTTTCCGTCAAACACACAATTATGTTAATATGTGCAGATTTTGCACATATTGCCAAGCATGCCGTACATATGGTTTTTTCGTGTGCGCGGAAATCAGCGCAGAATAATCTCTTTATATTTTTCGCGTGTTAGAATAGTATTAGGTAAGGAATGTAAAGAAAGTAGTTTTCACATATCGTCAGGAGGCTTTATTATGCTGGACATTGCATGAATCTCCGTCAAGGGGCAAGTTGACTATACCTGTGGAAATCCGCAAAAAACCGGGCCTGAAAGACGGCGATAAGGTTGTTTTTATTGAAAAGCGCGGTGATATTGTATTGATGAACTCCAACCGCCTTGCTTTTGAGGAATTTCAGCGCGACATGGCCGGCGAGGCCGAGAAAGCCGGCTTAGAATCCGAACAAGATGTTGCGGACTTAGTAAAGAAAATTCGCGGTACGATGTGGGAGGCACAGCTTGTATGACGATCAGTGAGTTTGAGTAAAATTTTATGTAAAGGCAAATCGAAATGAAGAACTGCCTGCCGGCGAAATTCCCGGCAGGCAGTGTCGCTTGTTTGGTAAAACTTTCAGTTCAATCGGACGCCGAAGCGTCGACCGGTATGGCGTACACTTTTTGACAGCTTATTTTTTCCCTTTTGCCGGTCGATTGCTCTGTCAAATCCCCGGAGAGCGCGATATTCCGGTAAGCCGCCATAATAATTGACAATCGCAGCCGATAATGATATAGGTATATCATTAAAAACGCACTCGTTTCGCGAGGAGGTATGCTCTACGGATACGATACCGAACACGCCGGTGTTCGCCGGAAAATATCCCGCGGCCGGCAGCCCTGTTGAAATCGGAGGGATTTTACTCAGAAACAGAATGATGGCGGCTCCGATGGGCACGCCTGACATTACCGTTAACGGGGACTACACTCCGGAAGCGATAGCTTTTTATGAGAACCTCGCGAAAGGCGGCGTCGCTGCAGTCTGCTGCACCGAGGGGATCGTTCACCCTACGGGAAAAAGCCATGCGCGAATGATCGACATGCAAAGCGACTTCGTCATCGCCTCGCTGACCAAAGCGGCGAGAGCCATACGGCGGCACGGAGCAGTCGCGAACCTGGAGTTGTCGCACGGCGGAAAATACACTGAAGTCGACAACCTGAACGCCGCGAAGAGAGCCGCAGGCGATGTGCGCTACGGCCCGGTCGACGAGATCCTTCCGAACGGCACCAAAGTGACGCAGATGCCGGTATCGCTGATAAAAGAGATAGCCGACGGCTTTGCCGAAGCTTCGGCGCTCGCGAAGCGGGCCGGCTTTGAGATGATACTTATCCACGCGGGCCACGGCTGGCTTCTCCACCAATTCCTCAGCTCGGTCGACAACCGGCGCGGCGACGGATACGGCGGCGGCATTTTCAACCGCTCGCGTTTTCTGCTCGAGGTTTTGGAGGCGACGCGCGCGGCTGTGGGACCTTTGTTCCCGATCGAAGTTCGTCTCAGCGCGGAGGATTACAGACAGGGCGGCGATACGATCGAAGATACGATCGAAACGGCAAAGCTCATAGACGGGAAAGCCGATTTGATACACATAACCACCGGCACGCGGGGAGAAAGCTACGACCGTACCCATCCGTCGTCGTTTTATCCGAGAGGATGCAACGTCCACTACGCGGCGGCTGTTAAACGCCGGGTCAAGACGCCGGTCGCGACAGTCGGCTCAATCAACGAGCCCGAAATGATAGAGGATATTATTTCCTCCGGAAAAGCCGACGTAGTGCAGATGGCAAGAGCGATTTTGGCGGACCCCTATCTCCCGCGAAAGCTTATCGCGGGAGACGACCGCTCGATAATGAGATGTATACTCTGCTATAATTGTACAGCCGGAAGAACGGAAACGAAAACAAGGCGCTGTTCGGTGAACCCCGTCATAGGCAACGAAACCCTGACCGTCGTTCCGGCCGCGCAAAAAAAGCGCGTCGCCGTCGCGGGAGGCGGCCCGGGCGGCATGACGGCGGCGCTGACGGCGGCAAGGCGCGGCCACAGCGTGATCTTGTTCGAGAAAGAGCCGGAACTCGGCGGCGCTTTGCGCTGCGAGAGAAAAATGTCTTTCAAACAGGATTTTTTCAACAACATAAGCGTTATGGAACACGAGCTTGAGACAGCCGGCGTCACCGTTAAAAAAAGCGCCGCTTTCACACGGGAAACAGCCCTTGAAATAAAACCCGACGTTTTGATCGTGGCTGTCGGAGCGAAACCCGTCCTGCCCGCCTTACCGGGTACGGACAATAAAAACGTGATCCTCGCCGCGGCGCTTTCGGACGACGGCGTCGAGATCGGCGACAGGGTCGCTGTGCTGGGCGGCGGGCTCGTGGGCTGCGAAGCGGCGATACATCTGGCGATGTCGGGAAAAAAAGTGACGATCGCGGAGATGCTGCCTAAAATCGCGCGCGACGCGAACATTAAGTACGGGCCTGTCATTAACAAGAAAATCAGCGAGCTCGGAATCGAAGTCCTCGTTAACGTCAAGGCTTCCTCGGCGGACGAGACAGGCCTGACCGTATCAGGACCGGACGGCGAGAGGCATATACCGGCGGACACGATACTGATCGCGGCGGGACAAAAACCGGACAGAGAGACCGCGAACTCGCTCAGAGACTGCGCTCCGATCGTTTTGAACGTCGGCGACTGCGCGTCGGCCGGGACCTTGGCGGACGCGATGGCGGCGGGCTATTGGACCGCATCGGATATTTAACGAAGGAGGATCGGCTATGGAACAAAACTTCCCGCATTTGTTTTCCCCGATAAAGATCGGAAACACGGTGATCAAGAACAGGATCGAATTCGCCCCGGGCTGTCATATGCTCGCTACCGGCGACGGGTATGTTACAAGCGAGATGATAGCGTATTACCAATCGGTGGCGCAGGGCGGCGCGGGCATCGTGACGGTCGGGGAATCGGCAATCGACTTTGACCACGCCGCGGGACACCGCTTCCAGCTGAATCTCGGCGACAGGAACATCCACGCGGGCTTGTGCCGGCTTGCGGAGGCCATACACAAATACGGGGCGATCGCCTCCGTCGAAGTCAACCACAACGGGAGCCAGATCATCAGCAGCGGTCTGCCGGCCATCTCGGCAAGCCCCATTTTCACCATTAGAGAGGAACGGGCGGCCGAAGCCGAAAAACGCAGGAAAAGACCTGTTATGAAAATGTCTTTGAGCGATATCGAGGATGTGACGGAGAGTTTCGCTAACGCCTTTCTGCAGCTTAAACTCGCGGGCTTCCGGATGGGCATGCTGCATTCCGGCCACGGGCACCTCATTCACCAGTTCCTCTCCCCGCGCACAAATCGCAGAGACGACAATTACGGCGGGACCCTTGCCGGCAGAGCGCGGTTTTTCCGCGGGATACTTGAGGCGATCCGCAGTAAAGTCGGAAAAGACTTCATCATCGAAACGCGCATCAGCGCAACGGACCTCTTTGACGGCGGCCTGCACGAGGACGAGATGATCGAGATCATGAAGTCGGTGCAGCACTTGGTCGACCTGTGCCATGTTTCGGTGGCTACGATACAAGACCCGCTGCTCACCATCTATCAGATGCAGCCGCCTTACATCGAACACGGGCTGAATGTGCATTTTGCCGAACGCTTCCACAAGGAGCTGAGCATACCCGTGACCACCGTAGGTTCGATCAACAGCCCGGAGATGTGTGAGGAAATCATAGCGGAAGGAAAAGCGGACGTCGTCGCGATGATAAGAGCCCAGCTTGCCGATCACGAATTCGCGAACAAGGCGAGAAAAGGGAAAAAAGACGATATACGGCCGTGCATACGATGCATGACATGCATACGGTGGACGGGCGAACGCGCGCACCCCGTGAGATGCTCCGTCAACCCTGTCGTCGGCAGGGAACTTGAATACCGGTACGGGTATTCGGCCCCCGCGCCGAAGAAGAAGGTCGTGATCGTGGGCGGCGGCCCGGCAGGGATGCAAGCCGCAATAACGGCGGCTGAACAAGGCCACAGCGCCGTTCTTTTTGAGAAAGAGAACGAACTCGGAGGGAACATGATCCTCGCGTCGGCCTTGCCCTTCAAAGACGATATGCGCCGCTTCCTGAACTGGCAGAGAAAACAAGTCATGTCGCTGCCCGGAATAAAAGTGATCACCGGGACCGAGGCCACGCCCGCACTTGTCGCGGACGCCGGGCCGGACGTTATCGTTGTCGCCGCGGGCTCAGTTCCGATAATCCCGGATATCCCTTGTGAAAAAGAAGGCGGCATCGTCTGGGTGGGTGACGCGGATTGCGGGAAAGCGGCGGTCGGCGAGCGCGTCGTTATGGCCGGCGGAGGCTTGTCCGGCATTGAAAGCGCCCTCAACTTCGCACGAAACGGCAAAAAAGTCGTTGTGACGGACATGCTCCCCGAATCCGCGCTCAGCGCCGAAGGCCCCCGGGGCGGCATCTATCTCAACAAACAGCTCGGCACCGAATTTTTAACGGAAGTAAAGCTTGTCCGCATGACAAAAGAAGGCGCCGTGGTCATGGACAAAAACTGGAAAGAGATACTCATACCATGCGATACCGTCGTCCTCGCCTTGGGCTTCAGGCCCCGCGCCGAAGCGGCGGAACTGTTTTGCGGCTTGGCGGAAGACGTTTTCCTCGCGGGGGACGTAAGGTATCCTCACAATGTATTTCAGGCGGTCCACGACGGCTTCCACGCGATACACGCGATAACATGACCCCAAGCCCGCAAAATGACCAAATCGAAAACCAAAATATTTATAGATATGTGATAAAATGAAAGGAGAAAAACTATGCGAAACAGAAGAACCCTGCCGATTTTATTGCTTGCCGCGATCCTTATCGGCATCCTCGGAGCCTGCGGAGGCGGAGGCAGCGGCGGAGCGTCGTCCGGCGGCGACGACGTCCACAAGATCGTTATCAGCTACTATTCGTCGGAAAGCATCCCCCCGGGACAGGCCATACTGAACGCCGCGGAAGAAGCGGAGGAGAAATCGAACGGAAGGCTTCAGTTCGACACCTATTTTTCCGGCACATATGTGTCCAAGAACGATACGATGTCCGCGCTTAAGACCGGCATGATCGACATGGCGCCGGTCGAAGCGACGCAGATCGCTTCCGTGTCGGTCCTCAATCAGATTTTCAACGCCCTCATTCAAGGCGACGTTCCCGACAGGGCAAAAATCCAGGAAGTCTATGTCAAAATGATAGACGATATCCCCGAGCTCAACGGAGAAATGCTTGACGCCGTGAACTCTTTCTGGCTCTATCCGTATGTTTTGGGCGGCTACAACATCCACGGAAACAAGAAAATCGAATCCATAGACGACTTGAAGGGCGCGAAAATCGAAGCGCACGCCCAAATGGGACAGTATGTGAATATGCTCGGCGGCACGGCGGTCGAGTTGGACGCCGGCGACTACTACAACGGCCTTATGCTCGGCACGGTGGATTCGCAGATCTGCCACTGGGCCATCGTGAACAACTCCCAGCTGAACGAGGTCGTCAAATACCACACCGTATTCGGCGCGACTGAGGTCGGCAGCGGCCTTAATATCCCGGCCATGGGATATCTTATCAATAAAGACAAATGGGACAGCCTTCCCGCCGACTTGCAGGGCATCCTGAAAGAGGCGTTCATCGGCGCCGCGGCTTTCATCTTTGCGTCTGACGCCGCGACCTACGAAAAAGCGGTCAACGTAGCCAAAGAGGACGGCCACGAGTTCTCCTACATAACCGGCGCCGCGAAAAAACCTTGGGCGGACGCCATGCAGCCTATCTTGGACGATTGGTTCTCCCAATGCGAGGCTGCCGGTTACGACGGAAGAGGCGCTTACGAGAAAATGATACAAATGTTCGCCTCAGCCTGACAAACGGCATACGAGAGGGCGCGGGGACTGTCCGTTTACCCGCGCCCTTAATGAGGAGATGTTTTTAATGATTGTTAAAATCGAAAAAGCGCTGAACAGATTTATCTTCTTCGTCAGCGTCGCGGGCGCCGCTGTGATGGTGGCAATGATGCTGTACGTCTGCGCGGACGCTTTGATGCGGAACCTCAACCGGTCTTTCGTCGGAAGTAATGAGCTGGTCATGAACGTGGTCGTCGTCGTTATATTTCTCGGCATCGGAATGACTTCCGCCCGCGACGCGCAAATAAAAATCGACGTATTCCGGTTTTTTCCCAAGATGGATTACGTCACCTTGTCTGTTTGCATGCTCATGTACTTCATCACGGGAATCGCGGCTTTCAGACATACGATACTTGTTCACGAAATGTCTCTCTCGACGCCGTTTTTGAGCATCCCGCACTGGCCCTTCGTGCTGATTTCGGGAATCGGTCTTGTTCTTTGCGCTTTGGGGACCTTATGCGTACTGCTCAGAAAAATCAGCGGTCAAAGACAGGAGGGTGAACAATGACGGCTATATCGCCTTTCGCGGTCGGCATCATTGCGGTGATCGCGCTTCTCATCATCATGTTCTGCCGGCTTTGGGTAGGCGTGTCCATGATGCTGCTGAGTTTTCTCGGCCTGTGGTACCTTACGGGACCGAGCAGAGCTTTTCAGGTCATGGGCAGCGTTCCTTACAGTCAGGTCGCAAGCTACACGACCGTGTGCATGCCTCTTTTTATCCTCATGGGCACCTTCCTTTCACACTCCGACATAGGCGCGGATCTGTACATTTTTGTGAGAAAATGGATGGGACATATCCGCGGCGGCCTCGCGATCGCAACGGTCGGCGCATGCGGGCTGTTCGCCGCGATCTGCGGCGAGAGCGCGGCGACCGCCCTGACCATGGGGAAGATAGCATATCCGGAGATGCGTAAATACGGCTACAGCCAATCCCTCGCCGCCTGCTCCATCGTATGCGGCGGAACGATAGGTATACTGATCCCGCCGAGCGTGATAATGATCATCTACGGAATACTCGTCGAGGAATCGATCGGGAAACTGTTTATCGGCGGTATAATCCCGGGGATCATGCAGGTCGTGTTCTATATGGTCACGATCATGATCATGGGTAAAATCAATCCGTCCGTGGCCCCGGCGGCGGAAAAAGCGCCGATGCGGGAGCGCATGGGGTCAGTCAAAAACGTATGGCCGGCTCTTGTTTTGTTCATCGTAATAATAGGCGGGATATACGGAGGTTTCTTCACCCCCACCGAAGCCGGCGGCATAGGCGCCACCTGCGCGCTGATCATCGTCATATTCATGAAGCGTTTCAATAAAAAATTCTTCATGGAAGCCACTATGGACGCTCTGCAATCCACGGCGATGGTGTTTTGCCTTCTTATCGGGGCGTACCTTTTTATGCGGCTCATGTCGGTATCCGGTCTCCCGAACACGATGAGCCGGAACCTTATCACGTGGCAGGTCGAGCATAACCTCCAACCCGTGTTCATAATCATAATCATCATGGTCGTATATTTCATTTTGGGAATGTTTCTTGATTCGATGGCGATCCTGCTTCTGACGGTGCCTATAATAACGCCTATAATTGCCGGCATGGGTTATGACACCATCTGGTGGGGAATCATGATGGTCAGATTCATTGAGATGAGCATGATCTCCCCTCCGTTCGGGCTTAATCTGTTCGTCATGACCAAGGCGATCAACACGCCTTTGGGAATCCTGTACAAAGGAGTATGGCCGTTTCTCATAGCGGACACCGTGCACGTGGCCCTCTTGATCATTTTCCCGCAAATCGTGCTGGCTCTGCCGAACATGATGTAACGGCAATAAGATTACGCGATTTGAAAAAACTCGGACTTTTTTCCCGGGAAGGGACCATGCTCGGCTTTGCCCGCGGTTCACGGCGTTTCTTCGCGGCAGCCGTCATCGCGTCCGCCGGCAGTATTGTCTTTAATTTTTTGACCCCGCAAATAATCCGCTTCACCGTCGATATCGCGCTCGCGCCGGAACCCGAAGAAATCTCGGCGACCGCGGCGCTCATGCTCGATCTTATCGGCGGTCGCGGATTTTTGCGCTCGAATCTCATTCTGTGCGCTCTCGGCATAGTAGTCTGCTCCTTTTTTTCCGGCCTTTTAAACTACCTCTCGCGGGTAAGCATAACAAAAGGGACCGAAGGCTTCACGAAAAGGCTGCGCGACGCCCTTTTTTCGCACATACAGCGTCTGCCCTTCGCAAAACACACGGAGAACAAGACCGGCGACATCATACAGCGCTGCACCTCCGACGTTGAAACGATACGGGAATTTATTTCCACCCGGCTCATCGAGGTGGTGCAGACCGTGATACTCGTAACAGCCGCCCTTGTCATGATGTTTTCGATGAGCGTTCCCCTTTCCCTTGTCTGCGCGGCTTTTATACCGGCAATCGTCTTGTATTCGCTGCTTTTCTATAAGCGGATAGCGGCCCAATTCCTGAAAGCCGACGAAGCCGAGGGCGAACTGATGGCCGGCATTCAGGAAAACCTGACCGCCGTGCGGGTCGTGCGGGCTTTCGGGCGCGAAAGACACGAAAAAAACCTCTTTGACAAAAAACTTGACGTTTTCACGCAAAAATGGATAGACCTCGGTTACACGCTCGGCCTCTACTGGGGCGTCGGCGACTTTGTCACGGGCGCTCAAATACTTGCCGTCGTTTGCGCGGGCGCTTTGCTCGCGGCCTCTGACCGAATGACTCTCGGCGTCCTGTTGGCGTTCATCAGCTATAACTATTCCATCTCATGGCCTGTCAGGACTTTAGGAAGGACTCTGTCCGAATTGAGTAAAGCCGGCGTTTCAGCCGCGCGTCTGCGCGAGGTTTTGGAATCGGCGGCGGAGGGACATGAACCCGAAGCTCAAACGCCGGAACTAAACGGCGACATTGTTTTTGATAACGTGAGTTTTAATTACGGCGAATTGAAAGTATTGGACAAACTCAGTTTCACCGTCCCGAAGGGCACGGTTTTGGGCGTGCTCGGATCGACAGGCTCCGGCAAATCGACTGTGGCCTGTCTTATAAGCAGGCTCTTTGACCTTTCCGAAGACGGCGGCGTGATATCAATAGGCGGCGCCGATATACGCAGCATCGAAAGATCACATCTGCGCCGCAGCGTCGGTCTGGTGCTTCAGGAACCTTTCCTGTTTTCGAAAACCGTCAGGGAAAACATTGAGATCGCGTTGTCCGGCGAAAACGACGAGCTTTTGCGGAAAAATACAAAAACAGCCGCTTTGGACGGGGATATAGCGGGGTTCAAAGACGGGTGCGACACCCGCGTCGGAGAGCGCGGAGTGACTCTGTCCGGCGGGCAAAAACAGCGCGTCGCGATAGCCCGTACGCTCATGTCGGACTGTCCCATCCTGATATTCGACGATTCCCTGTCCTCAGTGGACACAGAGACCGAGGAAAAAATAATAAACGCCCTCGGCGACCGCACAAAAGGGAAAACGGTCATATTGATATCTCACCGGATAAGCACGCTGATGCGGGCGGACAATATCCTCGTTTTGGAAAACGGCCGCGCCGCGCAGTTCGGCCCGCATAAAGATCTCATATCCGAAGAAGGGCTTTACCGCCGTGTTTACAAAATGCAAAGCGACGCTATGCTCTTGAAAAGCGAATCCGATGTTCCGGAAAAAGGCGGTGATACGCTTGGGTGATATTTTTGATGAAAGCGCGAGTCGTAAGATAGATTTTAAAATTTGGGCAAAGATCGCTCCTTTTCTGAAACCGCAGTCAAAAAGGATAGCCGTCGTCGCCTTGCTGATGCTCCTCTCCGCCGCGGTCGACGCCGTTGTACCGCTTTTCACGCGCTACGCGGTAAACAATTTTGTCATGCCGAAAAGCGCCGCCGGGCTTTTGCCCTTCACATTGATCTATCTGTCCGTGATACTGTTTCAGGCCCTGACCACGCTCTTTTTCTCGCGCCAGTCGATGATAATCGAAATGAAAATGGGAAAACACATGAAAGAGCGCTGCTTCACACATCTGCAGAAGCTGCCTCTCTCCTTCTATAATACGACCTCCGTAGGATATATATTGGCCCGCGTCATGAGCGACACGAACAGTATCAGCGGCATGATAGCCTGGGTCGGCGCCATGTTTTTCTGGCACCTTTGTTATCTGATCGGCATGTTCGCCATCATGCTCTCCGTCAACGCGAAATTGGCGCTTATCGTTTTGGCCGTCATTCCGGTGTTCATACTCGTAACGCTGATATTCCAGCCGAAACTCCTCAACGCCAATCACGCCATGAGAAAAGCAAACTCCGCGATAACCTCCTCGTTCAACGAAAATATAACAGGCGCCAAAACCTCAAAAACTCTTGTTATTGAGGATAAAAACATCACCGAGTTCGCCGGCGTGACCTCCGGCATGTACTCGGCCTCCCTTCGCGAGGCGAGGCTCCGCTCCTTTTTCCTGCCTTTGATAACCTTTGTCGGCGCGACCGCACTTGCGGCGGTGCTTTATTACAGCGGCGCCGCCGTTCTCACCGGAGCGCTTGATTTCGGGATGCTTTCCGCCTTCATCGCCTACACCGTGGCGATACTCGACCCCATCTCCCATCTTGCCCGCTTTATTTCGGAAGTAATGGCGGCGCAGGTGAACATCGAGCGGGTAACGAGCCTTTTGTCGCAGCCCTGCACTGTCACCGACACGCCCGGAGTCGAGAGTGAATACGGCGACGTTTTTGATCCCAAACCGGAAAACTTTCCGCCGCTTATCGGAGAAATCGAATTCAAAGACGTTTGGTTCAGATACAAAGACGCCGGCGAGGACGATTATGTCCTTAAAAACATCAACATAAAAATACCCGCCGGCTGTTCGGTGGCGTTAGTCGGAGAGACAGGGGCCGGAAAAAGCACTTTTGTCAACCTGTTATGCAGGTTTTTTGAACCCGAACGCGGCAGCATACTCATAGACGGCGTCGATTACAGGACCCGCGGAATACTCTGGCTCCACAGCAACCTCGGTTATGTGCAGCAGTCTCCGCATCTGTTCTCCGGCTCTTTGCGCGACAATCTGCTATACGGCAAACCGGACGCGTCCGCGCCTGAATTCGAGCGTGCGGCAAGACTGTCGCGCACCGATATCCTGGCAAAAAAACTCGAGGGCGGATATGCGGCCGACGTCGGCGAGGGCGGAGACAAACTCTCGACCGGAGAGAAACAGCTCGTATCCATCGGCAGGGCGATAATAGCTGACCCTCCGATCTTCGTATTGGACGAGGCGACGTCCTCCGTAGACACCGAAACGGAGCGGCTGATTCAAGACGCGATATCGGACGCCCTCTCGGGACGGACGTCTTTTATCATAGCCCACCGCCTCTCCACCGTGAGAAACGCCGACCTTATATTGCTCATTGACGGGCACGGCATAGCGGAAACCGGCAGTCATGACGAGCTCATGGCAAAAAACGGAAAATACTCACGGCTGTATAAAGCCATGAGTATTAAGGACGAATCGGAACACGAGGGTTTTTCGGCGTTTTGACACGATATCGGCAACGTCATGTTTTTCGAAGCGGCAGCACACATTTCACTTCATTTCAACACCTGTAACAACTTGTAAACAATAACGGCCGCTTCGGCGCGGTTCGCGCGGTCAGCGCCGAAGACGCCCGGTTTTTCCGAATTTTCTCCCGTCGCGTATATATCATTTATTTCCGCCGTTATCACGTAAGGCGCCGCCCAATCGCTGAAACCGGCTGCAATTTCCGCCGGTTCGTCATCAGAGCCGGTTAGTTCAAAGCCTCCCGCTCGAATCGCCATAACGATCATTTCTTCCGTGCTTAAAAAACCCGTCGGTTTAAATGTACCGTCGGGATAACCGTTTATTATTCCTTTATTCGCCGCCCAACGCACATGTTCTCCGTACCAAGAATCGTAGTCGACGTCGGAAAAAAAGCCGGCAACCGCTGCCGCCTCTGCGGGAGCGGCTTTATTGAGCGCGCGTCCCAGCATGGTCGCGAACATGGCCCTTGTCAAGCTCCCTTCGGGGTCGAACCGTCCGCCGCCCACACCGCTTAATATTTCCTCAGCCGCCAAAGCCTCGATTGCCGGAGTTGCATGATCATATCCTTCAAGATCGGAAAAGACCGGCGAGTCGAAGGACACGATTATCGAAGCGACCGCGCTGTCTTCTTTGCCCGCGCCGACAGCAACGGCGCGCACAACGGTCGTCTTGCTTATCAGCAGCGGTTTGTTGAGCTGCGGCTGATAATAACTTGCGCTTACGTTGTACATATCGCTTTCCGTTGTCGGCGCAGAGCCGTCAGTCGTATAATAGATTTTTACGGAATCAAAATTCTCGTGAAGCAATTGAAGCGTAACACCGGCGTCTCCGGCAGCTTTGCTGAATGTGACTTCCGGCCATTTCGCGGGTTTTTCCCGGCTAACCTCGATCACGGACAGATACTTCACGAACCAGGGATTTGTCTGTTCGCCGGGCGCCCTCTGCCCCATTACCAACCTCAAGTTTTCAGGTTTAAGTCCGTCAAATCCGCTCACGCCGTTTTGCAGGCATATCATTACCGGCACGGGCGTTTTTCCACCCGTTTCGGAAAAATAAAAGCGGGGAGCCGAAAGCAATTCGGAAACCGTAAATTCGCGCCGGTAACCGTCCGAAGCGATAAAACGTATTATTTGCGCGTCTTCTTTTATCTCCGCTTTGAGCAGCAGATCCCGCAGAAGCACTCCTTCCGCATATTCTGTTTTTTCAGAGGGGAAGTTATTGGCGACAGAATAGCGGTGACGCTCGTTTACCATATTTTCCAGCTCGGCGCGCGAAAAGACGACTTCCTTTCCGATCCCGTCCCCTCTGATCGTCAGCGTTTCGCTTTCCGCTTTTGCCGGCAGTTCCGTTATCCCGCAAACCGCAGTCAGAGTTAATGCCGACGCGAGAAAAGCGCCGAATAAACGTTTCATTTTTCTCATCTGAGTACTCCTTCAATGTTTATAAATACCCGGGAGCCGCTTTGGCGGCGCCCGGGTATTTTAGTATTTACTATTATAACGTATCCGGTGTTATTTTAAAACAGCTCAGATGTATGTTTTGTGATTGTTCTTGTCACAAACTCAGGATCAAATCTTGAAAACGAACAGCCAGACTCGCCATATGGACGCGCTGTAATACGCCGTCCGCGTTCATGGTGCCGTCGCCGTTGCCTTTAAAAATACCGAACTGCACCAATATGCCCATATATATAAGCTGCTCATCTGTCAAATGACCCAAGTCGGTGAAATCCGCCAGAATCTCTTTTGCCCGGTCAACATCCATGTCGGGTTTCATTCCGAGTGTTTCCAGCGCGTTGCATATAAGCTCGGCGGTCTGAAGACGCGTCATGGGAGCATCGGGGTCAATTCCGGCGCCGAGCAGACCGTTTGCCGCCGCGGTGTTGAAAATTTCCGCGTACCACGCCTCCTGATCTGTGTCTTTTGCGGGTCCGGCGTCCGCGTCCGGGGGAATGCCGATCGCGCGCAGGAACATCGTCACCGCCTCGGCCCCGGTCACTTCGCCCGCCGGGTTGAAATCGCCGCCGCCCACGCCTTCGACGATCATCAAAGAGGCGGCCCGGTTGATTTCATCCTTGCCCCAATGTTCGGCAACATCATTAAACCCGGCCTCAACGTGAAGCGGCACAAGCACGACGTCGCCGCTTATGAGGACCGTCACCGTACCGTCGGCGTTGACCTTTGTCGGCACGGGCGTCAGCGTGCCGTCTTTGTTCACGATCGCCATGACGGTGGCGTCTCCCGCGTCGACTCCGCTGACGGTGGTGAGTGCCGGGGAGTCGCCGCCCGAAACCGCGACCGCCGCCCCCGCGGACTCAACGGAGATGCCGGCGCCGGCGCCGGTCTCGGCGGCGTTTTTCACCGCTTCGTCTGCCGCCGTTTGCTGTTCAGCCGTGGGTTCCGACGCCTTGGCTTCCGTCTGCGGGATCCCGGGCGCCGCCGGCGGCGGCGCGCCGGGAGTTGTATTCCCGGGCGCATAGGGAGCCGGTGTCCCTTCGCCCGGATCGACCTTGCGGGCGTTTACTTCAATGGTGTGGATATCCCTTACCCAGTGAGGGCGGTTTACGTCGGTTTCGTCTTTCTGTCCCACGGCCAACCGTAAACTATCGAGAGGGTTTCCGTTTTCCTCCCATATCAGCATCAGTTTATTGCCGTCCCTGTCCGTCCAGTGAATTCCCAAGGGATTTGCGTCAAAATTAAAGCTGCGCTCAAAGGCGGCAGTACTCATGCCCGGTCCGCCGCCCAGTACTTTTATACTCTGAGCACTGCCGGTCAGTGTAATCGCTTTACCAAGCAGGTCCTCAATATTAATGCCCTTTACTGTGGCCTGCCCGGAAGTGCCGACGTTGTTCAGGTGATTAAAAGTTTTTGTTTGAGTATGCGCAGTAACACCCGGATACGTCAGCAATCCCGTGAAAGTGAAGTAGATATCTTTTGCCACAGCTCCGATGACCCTGAAATCGTAGTTTTCCGGCGTCGCGCCGCCTACGCTCACATATGTATTCGGATCCGCAGGCCCGCCCCCGCTGCTCGAAAACTGCGGCACGGTAACCGTAGCCGACGCGCCCGCGTAGTGAGTAGCCGTCTCTGTGTAACGGACATGGTATTGCCCCGGCGCCGCCGAGGTGCTGCCGCTCGCGCAGTCGAGCCAGGACAGGCCGTCTGCGCTGTATTGCATGTCTGTTGTTGTACCGTTTATGCTGCCGTTCGCCCCGGCGCTTGTCGGTCCTGCACCGGTCAAGCCGGTGGGCGCGCTTTGCGGCAGCTTTGCAGGTGTCCAGTCAGGCGTATCCGAGTCGTATTTGAAAGCATAGGTCTCTACCGCAGAAGCAAGCTGCCCGTATCCCAGCGTAAACGCCTTCACGATAAAGTATCCGCTGCCGTCGTCCGCCGGCACAACAATCGAGGGGTTGGCGGAAACGGACGGGCCGTTGCTGTTCCAGTTAAAAATATCCGCGTTTGCGATGGTCGGCTCCGAGCCGCCTATAGTGTACATATATTTATGCGATGTGCCCCCTTGGCCGTGAGTATTATTGGTTATCCTGATCTTGTCTCCGGCGGTCACGACTGCGTTCTTCGCGAGAGGCGTACCCGTTTCTGCGCTCCCACTTTCAGCAAATATATAGGGAGCTCCCCAGGTAGCCGCCAACCCGCCGATTTCGATGGTCGCGATCGTTTGGTTCATGACGCCCCTGAACTGCTCGTGGGGATAGGTCAGGCCCATAAAATTTCGCGGCGCGGAACTGCCCTGGTTAAAACTGATAATAGCCGGTACCGCGCCTTTTTCGACCCCTTGCTTTAATTGGGCTTGACCCGATGTGCCGCCGGGGTACTCGTAGGTGTAGCGCTCTTCCGACAATTGCCCCCAGGTGAATGATACCCTCATGGAATCGGCCGCCACAAAAGTAATCACACGGTCGGATTCAAGAGCGCCGGTATCGACTCCGGCATATCCCAGCAGGTCTTCCACCGTGATCCCCGTTGCCGGAGTTCCGGTATACCGAAACGTGCCGGCAGTGTTGGTTTCGACGTAGGTGAACGGGCCCACTGTCGTAAGATCTTCTTCTCTATCAGTGACTGTAATAATTTTGTTAATTCCTTCTGCCGTCCACACGACTTCAATGTCACTGTCGTTCGCCGCCATAGCCGGCAGGGCCATTGTGACTATGCTCAGCAGCATTGCGAGCGCTAATGCAAGGGAAAAGGTGCTGCGCCGAATCGTTCGCGTGTTGGTTTTTTTCATAACAAATCCTCCTGATTTTAATTTAATTTTAAATAAGAAAAGCTCTTCTTCGAAACTGATGTCGATATCAGCCGTTAAAGTTACGGTTTAGTTGTCAAATCGTTTTCCCCTTTCGTAACTGCATATTACATAGCCGCGATATAGACAAGCAGAATAATAAACCGATCAACAGGATACTCATGAATGCTTTATAAAAACAAATTATACCACGGTGTCATCGGTTTTACAATTCCGCTCGTTATGAAATAAATCTATCAATTATATAACTTTTATCAATATGCGCTTAATTTTCCGGCCCTGTTTCTCTTGATTAACCCGTTCTCCCGGTATATAATCACCGCGAAAGGACCTGTATTTTTATGGAACTGAACCAAATACGGTATTTTATCTCAGCCGCGCATTACAATAACCTCTCGAAAGCCGCGCGCATCCTGAATATCACTCAACCGACACTGTCAAAAAGTATATCCAACTTGGAGGAAGAATTGGGGATCAAGCTTTTTGACCGCTTCGGGAAGAAAATCAGGCTTAACGAATGCGGCAAAAGATTCCTTGAAAACGCGGAGAACTCTGTGCAAGAGTTGGAAAACGCCGTAGCGGCCGCAAAAAACCGTACCGCCGGCCCGTCGCTGTATCTCGGACTGTTTCTCCACAGCGACAGGTTCATGCGATGTCTCGGCGATTTTTCAAAAGCGAACCCCGATTTGAGTTTTCAAGCGGATCATTTGAGCATCGCGTCCCGCAATGTCGATATCAATGAATTTGATATGCTTCTTTACCCCGGGAATCCTTTGTTTCAAAAATACAAAGGATATATGATATATTCGGATCCGTATTATCTGGCGGTGCATAAGTCCGATCGGCTTGCCGGAAAAGACGTCGCGCATCTCGCCGATGTATCCGGCCGGAAAGTGATCTTCATTAAGAACGACGGCAAGTTGTTTGATTTGCCGTACCATATGTGTATAAACTCCGGTATCCGTATAAGTGCCGGCATATTTACAAACAGCCCGGAAGTACAGCGCCTGTTGATATCCGATAATTGCGGAGTTGGTTTTGTGCCGAAAAGCGAATCGGGTGTCTATGCCGCCGACCCCGATACTGTCCTTTTGGATGTTGATGAAGGCGGTCTCAGCAGGGACATAATGATCGGGTTTAAAAGAGAAAAGCACCTCAGCGCCGAAGGCAGACGTTTCTCCGCTTTTGTTCGCGATCATTTCGGTATTTAAAAGAAAGGGGCAACCCGGCTTGACACTGATACAAAGATCTCTGCGTCGTTTTACGGTAAGGGATTTGATATTGACGGCTGCCGCGGCGGCATTGGGTATCGCGGTCAAAACCGTCGTTACTCCTCTTATACACATCGTCAGCGCGCCGCTTTTGATTCCCGGCGGGGCCTTGGCCGGAGGCTTGTATATGATGTGGCTGATCATGGCCGCCGGATTGACCGGCAAACGCGGAGCCGCATCTCTGGCGGGTTTTGTGCAGGCGATACTTGTAATATCAGCCGGCGGGACCGCTTCCCACGGGCTGCTGAGCTTAGTAAGCTATACGCTGCCGGGCTTGACCGTCGACCTGATACTGTTTTTAGCGCGGCAAAGGGCCGACGCCCTGCCGGGATGTTTTTTCGCGTGTATGGCGGCAAATATCGCCGGTACGATCTCAGTGAATATGGTTTTTTTCCGTTTGCCTCTTATTCCTCTGCTGCTGAGTTTAACGGCGGCGGCGTTATCCGGCGGCGCGGGAGGGGTGCTGGCATGGCATTTACTCCGCGCTTTACGCAGATTTAATATCATCCCGGAGATCTGAAGTGAACGCCGTTGAAGTGAAAAACTTATCATTTTCCTACGGCAACGGGAAACCCGTGCTGCGAGACGTCAGTTTTTCCGTATCTCCGGGAGAAATATTTGTGATCGCCGGACTCTCGGGAAGCGGCAAGACAACGCTCTGCAATATTCTGTGCGGCGTCATTCCCCATGCCGTAAAAGGTGAAATAACGGGAGAAGTCACTGTAGCGAACATCAAACCGGCGGCCGCCGGTTTGTCTGAGACCGCCCTGCGGGCCGGGATGGTGTTTCAGGACGCCGACAGCCAAATCATATGCACGACCGTTGAGGACGAACTGGCGTTCGGACCGGAGAACCTTTGTATGCCGCCGGATGAGATCAGGCGGGCGGTGGATGAAATGCTTGCGGAGTTTGGCCTCGGCGAAGTACGGGACCTTGACCCCGCCCGTCTCTCAGGCGGAGAAAAAAAACTTTTGACAATAGCTTCGGCGCTGATTCTCGACCCTCCCGTCCTGATTTTGGATGAACCGATGAGCGGCCTTGACGAAGAGGGGCGAATTCAGGTGCGCACGGCGATCGAAAAACAGCGGAGCCGCGGTAAAACAGTGATCACGGTCGAGCATGATCTGAAGCTCGTGACATACGCGGACAGATGGCTGCTGCTGAAGGACGGAGGCGTCGCCGCCTGCGATACGCCGGATAAAATATTGAGCAGGGAGAATCTGCTTTCGGAATTGCGGTTGCTGCCATGATAATGATCGAAAATGTAACTTACAGATATCCCGGAAGCGCAAAACCCGTGCTTTCCGGTTTTTCCGCATATTTTGATCGCGGCGAGATCGTGGCGGTACGCGGGAAAAACGGAATCGGCAAAACAACTCTGACAAAACTGCTGACGGGGATGCTGCGCCCGCAGACAGGCCGCATTCTGATAAACGGCGCGGATATAAGCGGCATGGATCTGTTTGAAATAGGGCAAAAGATCGGTTATGTGTTTCAAAATCCGAATCGGCAGCTTTTCCGCGACACGGTTTATAACGAAACGGCATACGGGCTGAAAAATATGGGCCTTAATAATGAACAGACTGAGCGGCGGGCAACCCGGTATCTGGATTATTTCGGATTGGCTTCTTACCGGGACGACTATCCCGGTAAGCTGAGTTTCGGGGAAAAACAGCGGCTCGCTTTAGCCGCTGTTTTGGCGTTGGGTACGGATTATTTGGTGCTTGACGAGCCGACCGCGGGTCTTGACGTATATCGCCGGCGCGAGTTGGGAGATATGTTAAAAAATCTGCGGCGGGATACAGACTGCGGCGTCGTGTTCGTAAGCCACGAAGCGGATTTTATCGCCCGCACAGCCGACAGGGAGTTGGTGATGGCTCTTTGAATCTCGCGCGTTTGGATCCTCGCATAAAAATCTCTGTTCTTATCGGCCTGTCGACCGCAGCCGTGTTTCTGACCGGGCCCGCCGCGCTTTCGGCCCTGTTTGTTTTATCGACGATCATCCTTATTGCCGGAGGCGTCGGACCGGGCGTGATTTGGGTCAAGCTGCGCGGCTTTTTCGGGCTTATTGTTTCGCTTTTTATTATTCAGTGCCTGTTTAATCGCGGCGGCGACCCCATGCTTACGATAAGCGGAATAACGCTCGCAACAGATTCAGGTTTTTTCACCGCCGTTTCCGTATCTCTGCGCCTGCTTATTATCGCCCTCGGCGCCCTGATAGTGCAGACCGGGCGTACGCGCGATTATCTGCTTGCGCTTACACAGTGTAAAGTGCCGTATGAGATAGCTTTCACGATACTTGCGGCCCTGCGGTTTCTGCCGATACTGCGGGAAGAAGCGGGGGATGTTCTCTGCGCCGCCCGTATGCGCGGTCTGCGCGTAAAAAAAACGGGTCTGAAAACCCGCGCCTCGGCATATATAAGCCTTATTCTTCCCGTAACGGCAGGAGCAATAAACCGCGCGGAGCAAATGTCGATCGCCATGGAAACGAGGGCTTTCAGGGCATATCCGCGCCGCACAAACTACAGGCGGCTGCGAATGCGAGCGGCGGATATGATTTATTTTATACTGTTCTGTGCGGTTTTGGCGGCAATTATTATACTGTTTAATTGACGCCGGAAACCCAAAGAGCGAACGCCGGCGTGCCGGCGATCTCCCGCGGCAGTGAGTCGCGGTTTTTTTTGTTCACATCAATAAGCGTGACACGCGAATCATCTCTTATTTCCGCAAGCCACGGGACATCTCCGAGTCGCAGCACCCCGAGTATCGGTATATCACCGGATAAAGCGTTTAATACTGCCCGTCTGAAAACCGGCGCGCCGCTCTCCAATTTTCCGAGTTCGTCCATTATGAGCAGCTGCGCCCCGGCGCACTCGGTCAAAAGGCGTGTCCCGATATTCTCAAATACATCAATGTCACAGTCAAGTCCGCCCGATTCGGCGCTATAACCGGCAATTCGGTAAACCTCTTTTCCCCTGTCTCTTTCAGCCGGACGCATAAAGATATCCGGCTCGCTGCCCCCGGAACTCCATGTAAAAAAACCGCCGAGGGTTATCGGCGAGTGTTCCGTAAGGATATCCAATGTTTTTCGGATCACCGTACTCTTACCTGTATTTTTCGGCCCCTGTAAAAAGATATGCAAAATCAAGCCCTCCCGCGTGAGCCACGCTATTTAAACCTTATGTCCACGGTTTCCGCATATTTGCACCAGCGTTGGGCAAACCGCTCATTCGGCAAAACAAGCATAAACGGGCCAAAGCCGCCCTCGCCGAGTGTTTTCATTATTTCGCCGTCCGTTTCGAAACACATAAAGACATTTTCCGGTTTATAAACTTCCTCCGGCGTAAGCGGCGTAACATATCCGTCCAGGCCGGTAACAACAATATACGCGGCATCCGCCGCATCGATGTCAAGTCCGGCTAAAATCAGCCTGAGCTCCACGCCCTTAAATATGACTTCACGCGGTGAGGTCATACTCGAGGACATCACGGCGCTGAATTCTCGGGGCTGCAAATCAAGTAAATCGGAAAGACCGACCGTAACCGCCGGTTCGCCGTCAGTTAAGATAAGGAATTCACGGTTTTCCTCCAAAGCCCGTTTCAGACCGGCGTCGCCTCGGTTGAGCGCAGCTAATACCGATACTGCGATCAGCAACAAGCCGAGCGTAAGATAAACCGCTTTATTCGCGTTTTTCGTGTTTTTCATTTTTTGTCCCGCACTTTAAAAGAGCTTTCCACTCCTTCAAAAAAACACGCCGGTTCAAAAACAAATGCGCGACGAGCAAAAGGAGCATGAGGACCGCCGCCAAAGCGTGGGCGTCTCGCAGCGCGTGCCGGGCTATCCCCCATATCATGCCGGTTTTTCCGATATGAAGCAGCGCCCCGCTCAGTGTCAAAATCAAAAAAACGATCAGCAGCAGGCCGGATATCACAGCCTTGAGTTTAGTCACCGGTACGGCCCCCCGTTTTCAAGCGCGATTTCCAGCAGGTAGTTGGTAAAACGCTGACCGAATACATCGTTGACGGTCACGACGCGCATACCTCCGGATTCGCCGTTTTTCTTCAGCAAAGGCTCGTCATTGTCCTCATACATGATAAAAACGCTGTTTTCGGCATTGACTTCATCCATATCGATGCCGGAAATATAGTCGTCAACACCGACGGCCAAAACCCGCGTATATTTTTCCGTCAATTCGGGGTCAACAAGATGCAAAACACCGGAGAGCAGGGTCCCCCTGAAGCTGTGCGAAGTCGTCCCCGCGGTTGACCTTATGCTCATTGTGCGCTTAACGGAAGGCAGGGCGCGAATTTCATCCAAACCGATCTCTGCCAAAACAACTCCGTTTGCGCGAATCGCAAGGCTCTCTGTCTCGACCGGGCCGTCGCCCTCTCCGGGCTCAAAGCGCACCATATACGGGACTTCTTCGGCGGTTTTACCGGAAACATATTCCTCAAAAACCCCGAAAGCCGCATTGACGCCGTTGATTATGCCCTCGGTCGTAACGGTAGCTCCGGTAATCGCAACGATTTCGTTATCCGCGCGGGCGTTAAGCCGCACGAGTTTCAGGTATTCCGATACCGTTTTGCCGGCGAAGCGTCCCGTAAACCACGAACTGTCCATATCCCTCACATAATGCGGCGTCTCATTGTGCTCAATTATTTCGATACCGAGACTTTTACCGCTTTCGGCGTCGATGACCGCGGCAAGCGTGACAGGGCCGTTGTAAGCCACGGGTTTAACGATAAAAGCGTACAAATCCGCGTATTTATATACTTTGATCACTGCCGGAAATTTCTCCGCGCGCTCTTTCGGCAGAGCCATACGGCTTATATCGGTGAAGTCAGTGTAATCTATCCCGCAAACCGCAGTGACGGCGATACCCTCCGCCTCAGTAAGCGCTGAAGTTTCGGAGGCGCAACCGGAAAGCGCGGCGGCAAAAAATATACTCAGGGCGGCGGAAACGATCCGGCGCGGGTTATTGCGGATTTTCATTTATCCTCAACCAACCTTATTCTGAGAAGATCATCCGTATCCGGATGATCGCTGCTTTCCGTCCAAATGACCTTCGCGCCCCCGCCGGGCAGCGGGATCATGATAGCGTCTTTCAGCTCGCTTCCCGGCGCACGGCAACGCTCACCGGATCTCCCGATGATTTCAAATTCCGCAGCTTTGACCGTATCGATCTCAACCTCATACAGCAGCTCATCCAACGGTATCCCAGTCTCACCTTTCACCGTTTTTGTATCCATATATTCCGCAAGCATATACGGGAAAAAAACGGCGTCGGCGTTGGCGGAAAACCAAGCGATTTTCCGGACATTCATCCCGAGTTTGACATACGGCGCCACATTAGTCGGAGAGTCCTCTCCGTCTGTCTTTATATAATAACGCGATTTCACCATGTTCATCGCCTCGTTTTTCTTGAAACCGTCAGAGGATTTCATGGTAAAAAAAGCTTTGCTGTCAACATAGTCAAGGCGCGAGAAAATCTGCTCCAAATCCATGGCATTATCCCGCGAGCCGTAGTATTCATATTCAATACCGGCTATTCCTTCCGTCAGGCCGGCAAACACCCACACGTTTTTGATGTTTTTTTCAGGTATTTCCTCATACATAATGATTTTTTCCAGCTGTTTGACCCAATAAGGACCGAACTGCCCTTGAACTGCCGCCCAAGCGGGGTATTTGTCATCGTCCAATTTCGCCAGACCGTCGACAGTGACGGCGATCATAAGGTCAGGGGTATCGTCTATCACTTCTCGGGAGAACAGACAATAATAATTGTCGCGGCCTGTCATACCGAGTCCGGCGCAATCGTCAAGATTACCTCCGGCAAAAGCGATAACGTCTTTCAAGAGCGGTCCTGTCATTAAAAACTCCTCATACAGACCGGTCGTGCGCCTGTAACTTGCGGCAAGCTCATATTGAGGCAACGTCCTAAGCTCAGCGACGGTAATTTCCGCTATACCGCCGCCGAGCTCCCGCAGACCCTCTATTTGTATCGTCAAGGCTTCATAAGCCGGATCACCGCTGTCCGTGACATGTGATCTGCCCGCTGCCGGCGCACCGCAGGCAACTGACAAAAGCGCGGCGCACACCGTTCCTGTAATAAGCAAAAAGAACTTAATGTTTTTCATTGCGGCCTCCGGCGGTTAATCCTGCGGCGTGAATTCAAAGACGGCGATCTCGCTGTCTGTTTTACCGTAACCGATAACGATCGCTTTGATCACGGTCGGCCCCGGCACGGGAATGGGGACATTGAGTTCCGGCCGGTATGTACTCGGGTTATACATAGGCGATAATGCCGTGGGATCGCTGCCGTCTAAAGTAAAGTGCAGCTTAACAAGTCCGTAATCGGGGTGCTGCAGCTTAACGGTTTCACCTTCGGCGATCGGGCCCGGCAAAGGAAAGGTCGAAGCCGGCGGCCACTTTTCACAGGGAGCGTCTGAAATTACGATCTCGGAAATATTTTCAACAAACGCGGGGTTTGTATGTTCGAAAGGATCGGTCTGTCCTATAAAGAGACACGGGCCCTCCTCCCTCACAGACGTCAAATCGTCCGAACCCTCGCGCCAACGATATGCGATTATTGGTAAAACCGGCTCGGCGTCTTCCCCGTTTTCATTCACATTCGGATAAAAATACCTCGTTGAAAACAACTGCTCCGCCGTCAGACTGACCTCATATCCGTCCTCACCGCGGAATGTGACCATTTGCGCGGTCCCGTATACGCCCGCCTCCGTCAAAATATCCGTTACGCTGTACCCCTCGGCAGCAAAAAAACGTGTCGACGGCCAATTATTCACGGTTGAGTAAACATGAGAAAAAGACACGATCTGCGCATTTTTGAGTTCCGCATACGTAAAACTGAAGATCTCCGATCCGTCCGTGCTGACAACGCGTATACGCCGGTCGTCGTTTTCGGTAAAATCCGGCGCTTCGGAAACCGCATACCCGGGCGCATCGTCCGGTAAAGCGCCGGGCGCGCATGCCGACAATAACAGCACAAAAACCGGGAGAATAAATTTGACTTTCAGCATTGTTACCTCATTATAACGGTTTTGTCAAACGGCTCATGGTTTCCGTTACAGGCCGTGACCCTCAGTTCCCGGGCAGAAGCCGTTACTGACAGATAATTCGGAGCGTCGCCTAAAGACGTAATATAATCACGCTCCGCCGCCGCATATGATTCTTTTGCACCTGAAGCCGCCATTATTTGGATGATACCCGGACCGTATTTCGACACGTTATCCCCGTGCATCGGGAAACTGCGGGAATAGACGTGCTGATGACCGCACAATATCAGATCGACCCCGTGTTCCTCCAAAACCGGCAGAAAATACTCACGCATGGTTTCAGCCCTCTGCGTGTCCTTCGGGTTGTCCGTAACCGGCCACACGGGATGGTGCATCACCGCGATACGCCAATCGGCAAGTATTGCCGCTTTATCGGACAGATCATTTCGCAGCCGGTCGATATCCGTTTTATTTGCGGCTCCCATGATATTGCTGTCCAAAACGATAAAAAACACCCCGTCCCGGCTGAAGGAATAAAAAAAACCCTCTCCCGGTGCTTCCGGCGCGTAAGACGGATAGTCGAACTGTTCTGCCAACAGGGGATAATTGTCGTGATTTCCCGGCGCCGCGGCAATTAAAGGACCCGAAAGCAACTCCGCGGCCGCTTTTTTGAAATCCCGCCATTCCCCGGCGTCTCCGCCGTCGTTGACCGTATCCCCGCCGAAAATGACAAGCTCCGGGGAAAAACGCGCGACAGCTTCCGAAATCAGCGCCCCGACCCCGGAATAGTCTCCGGTCTCCGGTTCGGCCTGTGTATCGCTGAAAAACAAAAAAGTAATTTCATTTTGTTCCGTCTGTTCCGGCAATGAACGGGCAGTCTCGCGGTCGCAGCCGAACGCAACCGGCAAACATAATATCGACAGCGCGATAACTGCGCGGCGTATCATATGTATCATTACTGCTCCACGATATAGTCAAATGTTACGGTTTGGCTTTTATCCTTTCCGAAGCCGGCGGCAAAAGCTTTGACTGTAACGCTTTCCGTCAGTGTGAGCGGGACATTGAGCTGCGGCTGAAAATAGCTTGCGGAAGGGTTATAAACAGAGCTGAGATAATCCGGTTCACTGCCGTCTTGAGTGTAATATATGCGAACACTGTCCATATTTTCATGTAAAAACATGAGCTCCGTCCCGGCGGAGACCGGACCGGTATCCGGCACGGAAACTTCCGGCGCCGCCCAACTGCCCGCCGGTACGGTCGAAACCTCGATTTTACTGAGGTCTTTGACAAATGACGCTGTATTCACTTCCCACGGGCCGCTTTGTCCGAAAAACGGGCGGATGTTTTCCCGTCTCGCTTTTCCGGCGTCTCCCCAGACCCACGCGATGACCGGTTCGACCGGAAACGCTCCGCTGCTGCCGAAAGCGCCGTGGTTCGCAAATGAATACCGCGTGCCGAAAATCTGCTCGTACGTCAGCACCGCGTAATACCCGTCTGTTGACATAAACTTAAAACTTACCGCGTTATCTTTTATTCCGGCTTGCTGCAGGAAATAAGGAAGCGAAACGCCGCCGGCTTCCATTTGACCGAAGCTCGGCCAGTTGTTTGTCGTTGAATAGACAAATTCACGGTAGCCATCTGACATAGCTTCCAATTGGACAAATGACCAAGCTGTTTCGCCTTTTGTCCCTTCACCGCTGACGGTCAGGATGACAGGGCCGGAAGACGCCGCGGCCGGAGTTTCAGCGAAACCGGTTCCCTCCGGCTTTTCTCCCTGTTTCGAGTCCCCGGCCGGGCGCGGAGTTACGGAAACTTCGGCTGCTGTTTCATCGGAACCCGATATCGTTTCACCGGTTTCGCGGAATGTATTCGCTTGTTTTTCTGTTAAGACCGAGCTTTCACCAAGCTCGGAAACATCGCCGGCCGGCGTTTCCGGAACGGTAAGCGCCGGCATTGTTTGGACAGACGAACAAGCCGCGCCGCATAATAATATTATTATGATAAGCGGTATCACCGATCGCTTATTTGCAGTATTCATGACTTGACGCTTATTCCTTCATAATTCTTTACTGAAAGCACATTATGAACCGGCGAATTTTTTCATATATCAAGGATGCGCCGCGGAGCGCTCCCTGCCCGAGAAGAAAATCGCTATCGTGCCCGGACCCGCGTGAGAGCCGATGACGGGGCCTATATAGCTTGTTATGATGGTTTTCGTGCCGAAGCGCGACTTGAGCATCTCTTTGATCTTTTCAGCCGTGTCCGGGCAGTCGGAATGTGATATGAAAATGGGATCGTTTTTCGTATCGTCGGCGATCTCGGCGGCTTCGTCGATCAAAACGGACAGCGCGTTTTCCCGTCCTCTTACTTTTTTTAAAACAATGAGCCGGCCCATTTCATCGACGGTAATTATCGGTTTGAGATTCAAAACGTTGCCTACGAAAGCCGCCGGCGCGTTCAGCCGGCCGCCGCGCTTTAAAAACTGAAGATCGTCCAAGGTGACGCGGCCGTGTATTTTCATGCGGATTTCTTTCATATATTCAACAAGCTCTTCATAGAGCGCGCCGGCTTTTTTCTTTAATGCGGCTTTATACAGATACAAACCCTCGCCCATGGACGCCGTCAGGGAATCTATCACGGTTATTTTTCTCTTATTGAATTCGGTGAGCAGCCGGCCGGCCGCGCTGACAGCTTGCTCGAAGGTACCGCTCAAGCCGCTTGAAAAGGCCAAAAAGATGATATCTTTTTCCGCCTTGAGGTGCGGCGAAAAAAACTCGATAAAACGGCTTTCGTTGATCTGTGATGTTGTCGGCGTTTTGCCGGAGCGCATGAGATCGTAAAACTCCTTCGCGCTCGGGGATACTCTTCCGTCTTCGGACACTTTTCCCCAAACGTCGTCATAATCCTCGCCGTCTATGATATATGACAGCGGCACGATCTCCACTCCCAGTTCGTCCGCCATGCCCGGCGGCAGGTCTGTCGTTGAATCTGACATCAACACATAGTCTGACATAAAGTTAACCTCGTAATATATTTTTTTATCCGGTTACCGGATACGGTAAGTCTGTCAAGTCTTTTTCCACGCGGCGGGGGTAAACAATACCAATACGGGGATGATCTCAAGCCGGCCCGCCACCATGTTAAACGAGAGTATTATCTTTGATAATACAGAGAATTCATAATAGCTGCCGGCTGCGCCAATGAGTCCGAATTCCGGCCCTATGTTGTTAAGCGACGCGAAAACCGCTTCCGCGCTTGTCAGTATATCCTTGCTGTCTGCGGCAATGAGCGCCGTCGACGGCAGCAGAATCGCAAAATACAGGAAGAAAAACAAAGCGGCTTTCGAAACGATCTCCGGATTTATCTTTTTCCCGTTGAGCTTAACTGTCTTGACGCTATCGGGATGGAATACCTTATGCAGTTCGACTTTGACCATTTTAAAAAGCAAAAGGCCCCTGACTATCTTGATCCCTCCGCCGGTGGAGCCCGCGCAGCTTCCCGTAAACATCAGGAATATCAAAAGAATCTGGCTCATAGCCGGCCAAAGGCTGAAATTCGCGTCTATAAACCCCGTCGTCGATACGGCGGCTGAAACCTGAAACGCCGTATATCTGAGCGCTTTGAGAAAACCGCCGTAGATACCCGAGGTGTTTATCGTTATGATTATAACACAGACAAAAGCCATGCCGAGATAGAGTCTCAATTCCTCGTCTTTTACGAGTTTTTTCAAATCTCCGGCAAACGGGAGATAATACAGTGAAAAACTGATCCCGAACAGGAACATAAACACCGTGAGTATTATTTCAGCTGAGGCGTTGCCGAAAGCTCCGACGCTCGCATTCTTGTTTGAAACCCCGCCGGTCCCGGCTGTCGAAAAAGTGCTTATCAAACTGTCGAAGACCGAAAGGCCCGAAATCAAAAGAAGTATAAAAAGCACGGCGGTCATCACAAAGTATATGGTATATATTATCTTGGCGGTCTCTCTTATCCCGGGAACGATCTTGTGCGGCGAGGGTCCCGTTAACTCAGCCCTTAGAATATTGACCGACGACGCGTGTATCGACGGCATCAGCGCCGGTATCAGCAGCAGTATCCCCAATCCGCCCATCCATTGCGACATGCTCCGCCAAAACAAAATACCCTCAGGCATTATCTCAACGTCGATAAGAATCGTGGCGCCGGTCGTTGTGAACCCCGAAACGGATTCAAAAACGCAGTCTATAACGCTGCTGAAGCAGCCCGAAAAATAATACGGCAGAGCGCCGAAGCACGATATGATTATCCATGAAAGAGCGGTGGCCGTGAAGGCGTCTCTTGTTCTTATTTTATTATCCTTCGGTTTTACCGAGGACGCCGAGGCTCCGGCAACGGCCGTGATCAAAAGAGAAAAAATAAAAGCCGTGTGATCCCCTCTGCCGTAAATCAGCGAAACGAGCAGCGGAAAAAACATAAACAACGCTTCAATTATCAGTATGTTTCCGATTAGTTTAATGACCAGTCTGCTGTTCATTTCCGGTTAGAGCCGTCCTTACTCTCGGTCCGGCCGATCATATAACGTCCCCGCCCCGCGGCAGCGTATCATATCGGTCAAGCCGGCTGCATTATACCGGCAAAATCATGAATATCACCGGTTTTGGCTATGACTATCACTTTGTCGCCTTTTTGCATCCTTGTTTCACCCGAAGGGATTATGATCTCATTATTCCTGTTGATACAGCCCAGCAGTATACCTTTTTTCAGTTTCAAGTCCTTGATCGGCACATTGAGGTATCTTGCCTCTCCGGTCAAATGAAATTCCGCGGCTTCAACGTTTCCGTCTTCCCCGGCGTATATCTTGCGCATCATCCTGACATTGCCCCCGAGAGCGCCGGCCAAGCCCTTGACATAGCGGACTGCATAATCCGACGCTATGCTTTGCGGGTCAATAATGCTGTTCAGCCCGAGACTTTTCACCATACCCCGGTCGATTCGGTTGACCTTAGTTATCACCTTTTTTACGTTCAGCCGTAAAGCGTAAAGCGAAATGATGACATTTTCCTCATCTCTGTCCGTGAGGCAAATGAACGCGTCCGCCTTATCAACATCCTCAGATGTGAGGATGTTTTCATTTGTGCCGTCGCCGTGTATGATCAGACAGCGGCGATTGATCTCGGAAAGAGTCTCAAACAGTTCTTCGCATTTCTCCATGTTCTTTTCAATTATCTTGATATTCGGTTTTAAATTGTGCGTATCCAAAAGCTCGGCGAGATAATGCGTGATCTTTCCTCCGCCTACGATCACCACTTCCTGCATTTTTCTCGGTTTTTCTCTTATGATCGTAAAAAAGCTCATGATCTCGGACGGTCGTCCCAATACTCTGATAACATCGGAGCCCTCAAGAATAAAATCGCCGTTCGGTATCATCGCGTTATTGTTTCTTTCAACGACCGCGAGCAAAATACCCATATCCTTGCGAAAAATCTCTGACACGCGTTTGCCGACAAAAAAATCAGGCGTTTCCGAAACTCTCAGAGAAACAAGCTCCACCATACCGCTAATAAAAGTGTCGATGCCGTCGGCGGTCCGGTATCTCAAAAGCCTTGATATCTCCCTTGCCGTTTGCAGGTCGGGATTGATGACGCCGTCGATTCCCAAATCGTTCCAAAGCTTGTTGTATTCAAAGGCGTATTCCGGTTTTCTGAGTCTCGCGACCGCTCGCCTCGTGCCGAGGCGCTTTGACATGATGCAGCACAGAATATTCACCTCGTCTACGCCTGTCGCGGCTACGATAAGATCCGCGCTTTTCGCTCCGGCTTCAACAAGCGTTTTCTCATAAAGCCCGCTGCCCGTAACGGTCTTTATGTCCAAGGCTTCGACCGCGCCGGCAAAAACACTGCGGTCGTTGTCCACAACGACCACATGAACGCCCTTTTCCTCTGATAAAGCCCGCGCGATCGTATAGCCTATTTTTCCGCACCCGACAACGATTATCTTCATGATCAAATTCTCCGTTTTGATATCCGCGTTAAGGCTTTGTTTTACCTTATGTGCCGCCGCGCCGAAAAAAATAAAGAGCTTATAAAAGCTCCCCACCCTAAAGCCGTAAACTTGAGCAGCCGAATCGCCCGACTGTCAACCGGTAAACAATAATTAAATTTTCTGTATTATAACGCGCGCTCCCCGCGATGTCAACCTTGATTTATTGATTTACCCGGGTATCCGGGGTAGCGGGACGGCGCCGGCGCGCGATCACTCTCATGCGCATGTCGCCGGACTGAGGTTTTTCGCGGGGACGCCCTAAAGAGAGTAGCATTTGACTTCCGCGCCTTCCTTTGTGAACTGACAAGCCGACACGGCGTCGTGAACATAGTATGACACATTGGACATTATTATCTTGGTCCCCTCGTGTATGGTGTTTTTGACCACTATCTTCCCCGAACTGTCCGTCTCGATCTCCGCTTTAAGACGGATATAGCTTTTCATCAGCTCCTCCACTTCGGCGTTTGTCCTTTCCAGTCGGGTCGAAATGCCCGGAGGCGCCGACTGCTTCGCATGTCCCCGGTCCGCTTCGGCCGCCTCTCCCGCTATCTGACGCAGTCTTCTCTGCTCGGTCCTCTTTTCGACGAGCAGTTTTTCAAGCTCATGATACTCATCCATGAGGGTCCGGTCAGGTCCGGTCTCAAGCAGAGTGTGCGCGCCCGACGTGGCGGACCCCACGACCTTCACGGATATAAGAGCAGTCGCTTTTAATTCCCCTCCGCTGACATACCCGGGATTAAAGTCCGCCAGTATGCTGCTTTTTGCAAATACTTTGCTGTGCAGTATGCTGTTGGCCGAGATGTTGCCTCCCGAGACGACCGTACACATTTGAATGAACTTCGACACTATGTCTCCGCCGGCGTTAAGGCGGCCTTTGGCCTCTCCGTGCACTCCTTTCGCCAGAATGATCTTTCCGCCCGCTGTCAGGAACGCGGCCTCCATAATGCCGCTAACATATATATCGCCCGTAGCCTTAACGGAATATCCGGCCAGCACATCACCCTTTACCAAGACTGTGCCGTCATAATCTACGTCACCGGTACCCGGTCCCACATCTCCTTTTACTGTATAAACATTGTTGACTGTTATCTTTCCCGACTGCATTTCCACATGTCCGGAGACTTTTGCGGTAAGCACGCACTCGTCTTCGGAGATTTCCGTGTTGTTACCGTATTTCAGTCGCAGTCTGAGAGGTTTTGCCGACGGTATTTTAACGCCCGGGACATTAATTCCGGGCTGCCCGTCATAAGCCGGCGTCAGGACGGCCAAAACATCACCGGCTGAGACCTGATTGAGAAGATTTAACTGGTGGAAGTCGATATTACCGTCATCGTCCGTCTCCGGCCGAAAATCATTGTCAGTATCAAAATGGTATTCAATAACAGCGTCCCTGCTCTGCTCCGGCGGGGTGCCCTCCGCTACCGGAAAATCGGTGCAGTAACTCCTGTTTTGCAGCCAATTGTCAACAGCCTCGTCAATGATCCCGTGTTTTACCCCGGCGACGGAAAGCTTTTCAATGAACTCGTTTTTGCCGAGTTTTTTCCCATCGTTTGATTCCGGATAGACTCTCACGAAAGCTTTCATCTTATCTTCCGACATTTTCACCGAAATGCTCTCGTCGACCGGCGGAATGATAATGTCGCTCAATTTGATCTCGGTCTGTCCCGATATGTGCGCCAAAGCATTTTTTAATGCCTCTTTATCTATCCGTTCGATTTTGGTTTTAGCCAAATAAAGATTGATTTCAAGAAATGATACCGGATCTCCGCCGTCCGACTGCGGATATACAGTCAGATACAGCCCGTCGTTTGTAGTATTGAGTTTAAAATAAGCATTTTGACGCATAACTCAAAATCACTCCTTACGCTGCAGTTGTTACGCGGAAAAGCATGCGCTTCATTGAGCGCCGGACAATATGTCGGATACGATCTGTAAAAGCAGCTCCTTTTCAAAGGGTTTTTGCAGAAATTCAAAGGCTCCGAGGATAAGCGCCTCCGAAATCTTGCTGTTTTGCGCCGACGCTGAAAGCATGATGACCTTTGCGTTCGGATCGATCTCAAGAATTCTTTCCAAAGTTTCGATTCCGTCCATAACAGGCATCGTAATATCCAATGTCGTTATGTCCGGTCGCAATTCCTTAAATTTTTCAAACCCTTCAGCGCCGTCCGACGCATCGCCGACAATCGTATGCCCCGCTTCCTCCAACGCTTCCCGCACTATGAATCTTGATAATTCCGAATCGTCGATAATAAGAAACCTTGCCACTTTGCCTTTCCCCTTTCCCAGGTTTGCTGTTATATGATACTCACATTATTGTCAAATGAAAAAATAAAAACTGTTTCAACGCCGTCAACGGTAACAGGCAAGCAATACAACGAGCTTTCCGACACGAGCGTTTTATCAGAACCGTGTGCCGGCAGCGAAATCTCCAACCTTATATTCTCGTTACTGAGTTCAGATGCGTACAATCCGTTTATGCAGTTTATGAATTCGCACAGACTGTCCTCATAAGCAGCGTCTATCATTTTCGGCAGCTCTCTTTTCGCGTACTTGCCCGCTACCGCGTGCAGACTGTCCTCACTGCCCGAAATACCGAGAAAGATGCGATGCTCGCCTTTTAATTCCTGACAGGCCAAATGCTCAAAATCAAATTTTTGTGCAGCGTATGCTTTTTTTAAGATCACCTTGTCCGATATACAGCGGATTATTCCTTCGATCGTTTTCCCGACAAAACGGTTGTAATACACGGGATCGGTGTATATGAAACCCGGAAGCAGATTTTTGTATTCCCCGGAGCTCCTTAGTTTTTCCACTTCCGCTTCTGTAATACCGCTGTCTCTTTGGTAAACTTTCAGGGTTTCGTCCACAGCCTCCGAAGCGTCAAAGAATATGAATACAGGGATGATTTTTTTCAAGTCTCCGCTGTTTATCGCTTCGACGTCATCATCACTGAGATCATATTCCGCTTTAAATTCCGATAAATGTTTGAGAGCTTCATCCCTCGTGAGCAGTTTTTTCCCGACAAGCTCGTCTGTAAACGCGGGATACGGCAGAGCCGCGATTTTTGCAATGTCCGCCTCCGGTACTATGCCGTGTTCCGAAAGATAATGTCCGAAATACAGCCCGAACATAGTTCTCCTCCCATCGTCGACCGCTTCGCGGTTGTTTTCGATCAATGTATTGTTTATGCCTTGCGTCGATTATACTTCAATGCCTTCCGTTTTTCAAGATGTGAGTCGTCATAAAACACCGATTTTTATCCGCTTGACTCATGGTGTAAACTGTAAGCATGATATCTTTTATGATCCGGCGCTCGCCGGAAGAGACGGACGGCAGAACAATGAATACATATAAAAGCGAAAAACCCGATGCCGGCGGGGAGCCGAAAAAAGAACGGCTGCTGACAAAAGACTACACTGTCGTTATGCTCTCGTCAGGCTGCATCAACTTTTTCAACAACGCATGTATAGCGGCTATGCCGCTATACATGATGTTTCTGACCGGCAGAGCTTTCTTTTCGGGGTTGATAATGTCGGCCTACTCTCTCACCGCCCTTGCGGTGCGTCCCGCGGCGGGCGTTCTTTGCGATAAGTTCGGCAGGGTCCGGCTTCTTGTCGCCGGCGCTTTTTTATGCGCGCTGAGCTGTGCAGGCTTCGGTTTCACGACCGCGATAGCCTTTATAATCGCGCTGCGTCTTACGGGCGGGGTCGGTTTCGGTTTTCAATCCACCTGCGCCGGCGCCGTTGCCGCCGACGTCGTGCCGAAAAGCAGATTAGCCGAAGGTATCGGATACTACAGCCTCAATTCCACGGTCGGCCAGATCCTGGCGCCGGCGATCGCTCTTTTCATCATTGCCGGCGGAACGATCGAGGACTATAAGAATCTGTTTTTTATTTGCGCCGGCATCACCTTTGCGGCAGGTATTTTCGGCAGCCTGATAACATATGAACGCAAACAAAAAATGCAAAAAGACGTCCGGGCGGGCTTGTATGATGAAAACCCGGATGAGAAAACCGATCTTATCTCGGACCCCTTTCTCGAACCTCCTCCGTCAAAGACTGTCTTAGGCTTTGAATACGGCGTTTTCGCTCCCGCCGCCGTTATGATACTGCTGTACTTCGGTTTTTCGAGCGTATTCACTTTCCTGACCGTTTTCGCCGATTGGAAAGGTTTCGGCAACAGCGGCTTGTTTTACACTTTCAGCGCCGTCGGCGTTTTGGCTTCAAGGCTCGTTGTCGGTAAGATAGTCGACAAACGCGGCTCTGACATAATAGTTATACCGTTTTTAGCCTTGCTTACGGTCTGTATGTCGATACTCCCGCTCGTCCGGTCCATGGCGCAGCTTTCCGTACTTGCCGTACCCATCGGACTCGCGCAAGGCGCAATACTCCCGGCAATGAATTCGATGATGTTTCGAAGATGCTCGCCGGCCCGGCGCGGCACGGCGTCAGGAGCGTTTTTCGCTTCCATAGACCTCGGTTTTGCCGTCAGCACTCCGATACTCGGCGTTATCTCCGACGCGACAGACATACGATTCGCGTTTTGGGTGAGCGCAGTCTGGATAGCTGTTTCCCTTCTGGTCTATATACTCATTTGCACCGACAAACGTTATTACGAAAAAAAAGCCCGGCGCTGACCGCTGCGGGACCGCGGGGTCCCGAAACAAAAGAAACCGCAGCCGCGCGGCTGCGGTTTCTTTTGTTTCGGATTACCCGATGTGTTTTAAGTCACCTTTCGCTTTCTTTCTTTTCATCAGGCTCAATTCTTACTATCATTTTTTTGTTCCCCTTTCAGCCGGCATTTTAATGCCGAAATCGGGCCGCTCCGGTTGCATTATCCTCGGTAAGGTTACGAAATGTTTTTGCTTCTCTTATCAATATACACCGGTATCGTTACATTATTGTTACAAAATAAGATTTAAGCTGATTTTTTTATAAAATAATTTACCGGGCTGCCGTATGTCGGCGCGGTCACACAACAGCGATATTGATCGCGGCGTTATAGCCCGAAACTATCGCCGCCCTCACCGTGCCGACCGCTGAGCAATTGCCCGCGGCAACAAATTCCGGGCCTGCGTCCCTTAATGCTTCGACCTCGCTCGACAACGGTTTCATCCCCGCGGAAACGACTATCGTATCCGCAGGGATGAAAAATTCAATGCCGTCTTTACCGGCGGCTTTTATGCCGTCGTCCGTCACGGCGACGCATCTTGTTTCGGTCTTGACCGATACGCCGCAGGCCGCAAGCTCGCGGTCTATGCTTTGAATGTGCCGGAAATTGGCGTCAGCCGCATATTTTTCCGCCATTTCGATGACAGTGACCTTTTTCCCGTTCATTGCCAAATATAAAGCCGTCTCGATCCCGCAAAGCCCGCCGCCGATCATAACGACCGCGTCTCCCGTATCCGTTTTATACGCTCGGTCGACCGCAATAACGTTTTTTTTGTTTATCCCCGGAATACTCGGCCATATGTTAACAGCGCCGACAGCCGCGATAAGGACGTCGGGTCCTTCTGTCATTACCAATTCCGGCGTGACCTGCGTATTGTATCTCAGATCGACTTTCAGGGAGCGAAGCTCCGCCTCCAAGGATCGTATAAGGGCATAGAGGTCGCGCTTAAACGGTACCGCTTCGGCAAAATTCAAAGCGCCGCCCAAAACTCCGCTCTTTTCGCAAAGCGTTACGTCGTGTCCGCGTCTCGCCGCCGTGACAGCCGCCTGCATACCGCAAGGTCCGCCTCCGGCTGTCAGCACTCTCTTTTTCCCTTGCGCCGGCGGCATGAAGCGGACTTCATATTCATAACCTGTTTCCGGATTCACACTGCAGCGGATCGCGCCGTTCATAAAACGGTGGGACTGGCAGGTCCCGCAGCGCAGGCATGTCCTGATACGGTCGCAATTTCCGCTTTTCGCTTTATTCACAGTGTCCGGATCAGCCACAAGTTGCCTTCCCAAGGCGATGATATCCGCTTTGCCCTCGGTCAAGGCTTTTTCCATCATAACGGGATCGGAAAAACCGCCGACGGCCGTTACGGGAATGTTTTTGACCGCCTCTTTCACAGCCGCCGCGTATTTCAGCAGATGACCTCTCTGCATGAACATTGACGATTGCATGATATCCTGCTGCGTTCTGTCATAGTGAACGGAAGCTGAGACATGTATGCTGTCGATATGTGGCGCCAATATCCCGCATATTTTCACCGCTTCCTCCGTCTGCAGTCCGTCCGGCAGATAATCGCTGCCGTTGATGCGGAGCTCCACGGGAAACCCGGCGCCGCAGCGCTCTCGTATGCGCTCGATTATCATGAGCGCGAACCGGCAGCGATTCTCCGTGTTTCCTCCGAAACGGTCCGTGCGTTTGTTTATGTTCGGAGAAAAAAACTGCCCGATAAGCCATCCGTGACCGGCGTGGAGCTGTACCATATCGAAATACGAGCGCTTCGCGTTCAGCGCGGACAGCGCGAAAGACTCGACCAACTCCTCTATCATGTCTTCGGTGAGTTCTCTTGAAGTCGTTTGCACGGCCTTTTCTGTCTGAAAGCCGATAGTGACCGGGTGTTCAGAGGGACCCCACGGGCGTTCCGATCCGATAAATTCGGGATTGCATGTCATCCCTCCGTGGCTGAGCTGGCAGCACGCGACGGCGTTAAAGCGGTGTATCCCTTCGGCGCAGCGCATCAGCGAATGCAGACAGTTTGAGGAGCGGATCATGATATGGTTCGGATGCGACTTCCCGGAGGGGTGGACGATGCAGTCGCCTACCGTGACCATTGCGGCCCCTCCCCGGGCTTTTCGCGCGTAATAAGCGCAGTTGTATGGATTTAAAGTACCGTCCGGATTAATGTCATTTTGAGATGTGGGAGAGGACACCACCCTGTTTTTCAGCGTCAAATTCCCGATTTTCACGGGAGTGAACAGTTTTTCAAACCGCATGCCGCGCCTCCTGCCTTATTCCGGTTTCCCGGAACTCATTATTTGCCCCGGCGTGTATTCATCGCTCTTTCTTGTCCCGCCAAGGAAATAATAATATATTTCGCATATAACTTCAATTCGGAAATCATCTGTATCCGGTTATACCGAGTTTGTCTTCCGGGGGCTCCTGTCAGAAGCGTCAAAAATGCGGATAAAATGCCGACAGGGACGAACACCGGATGACAAACACAAAGCACAATCCCTGAAACCGTTGAGATTTCAGGGATTTTTTGGTGGACGCTACAGGACTTGAACCTGTGACCTTCCGCACGTCAAGCGGAAGCTCTACCGGCTGAGCTAAGCGTCCGGGTGATGCTTTAACAAGGGGCATTATACTTAAATAAGCGCCCCCTTGTCAATCCGTATTTTCAGCCTGCTTTTCGGCTTGCCCCGGGTCTGCGAAAAATCACCAAACCAAAACGTGACATTTTGCTTCAACTCCTCCGCACTCGGCGATGACCATGCCCCAACCGGAGCCTACCGCAGTCACGACGCCGTCTTTGTCGATCGTGCATATATCCTCGTCTGTACTGCTCCAATTGGCAGTCGCTTCAAGATCCAGCGGATATATCGTCGCGTTCAGCGGTATTTTATTGCCGATGCTCATTGCGAATTCGGTTCTTTGTTCGTTGCCGTAGTTTATTTGTATCGCCGAGACTTCCGGCGGCGTCGGCGTCGGCGGCGTCGGCGTCGGCGTCGGCGGCGGCGGCGGCGTTATTTCAACGGTCGGCGTCGGGGCCGGTTCCTCTTCTCCCGAAAGGCCGATGGTTATAAGAGCTATGACCGCCGCTATAACGGCGACCAAAAGGACAACTCCGAAAATCGCCTGCCATTTCGCATTCTCCTGCATCCTCGCGTTCGCAGGCGTCCCGGGCTGAGCGGCGGCAGTCGTCGCCGCGGTCCGGGTCGTCGGTTTGCTTCTGGCCGCGCCGCAATGAGGACATCTGCTTTTTAATCCCGAGTACCGGCGGTCGCATTTTTTACAGGTTATTGTTGGAATGATCCCCATTTATATTCCGACCTTTCCGTATGAATGAAAATCTATGCCCGGCAATAATCATATTTATATCAATTCTACACTTAATACGGGTATTCGTCAAGTATCGGAAGAAGTCAATCAATAAAGGTCTGTGTACACTCCGGTCACGCCCACCTTAAGCAAAGCCGAGATCTCGCTTTCAACGTTGACCGTATGCGTATAAAGTGATACGCCGGAAGCGAGCAGAGCTTCGACATATCCTTCCCGCTCAGTGAGTTCAACAGGGAAAGTCACGCCCCATAAGCCGGCCGCCGCGGAAAATTCCGATATGAAATCCGTATCCGTTTTCATATCCCAGTCCAAGCGGTAGAGCGTGAGTATTACGCTTTTAAACCCCATCGCCCTCACGGCTTCAAGCTCCTGCGGAAAATAGATCTGCGGTATAAACCTTGATATAAGCTCCGGATATGCCGAAGCGATCTTTTCCAAAATCCGCAGGTTGTCTTCTTTGCAATCGGTAATGATATATAATCCCTCGTATTCGCGCAGCAAACCTGCGAGAGACTTCAGTGAAAGCGGAGTCAATTCCCCGAAAATAAGAGAGGACTCGAACTCCTCAAGATCAAGCGGGAAGTCATCGTCTGAGTGTCCGGGCAGATAATTGCGGTTCCAGTCGTGCAGGCACACGGGCTCGCCGTCTTTTGTCAGCACAAAATCCAGTTCGATATAACGGGCGCCGCGCTCATAAGCGGCGCTGAGCGCGTTTTCGGAATTTGTTACGGTAAATCTGCCGAACTCCCCGCCGCCGTGTATGATCCGCTCAGCCGGCGGCGGGCTCTCCGGCCCGGAGTAAGGCGGCGCCGTATCCGCAGCCTCAGGCGCGCCTGTTTCCGAAACCCCTGCTTCCGGCGCCGGCTTTCGGTCGCAGCCGAAAAAAACGACGATAACGGCAATCGTCGCCGCAGCCGCAAGCCACCGCGTTTTCACGTCAGCCCTCCGCCGACTCGCGGCGCTCAACGGCCGATCTCAATTTTTCGATTCCTTTTTCTATCCTCGCAAGGGTTTCGGCTTTTCCGAGTATCCTGCAGATCTCGACCGCTCCGCCCGGCGTGACCGCTTTTCCGGAAACGGCTGTCCTGACCGGCCACATCAGCGTCGCGTTTTTTACTCCGAGGCGCTCGGCTGTTTCGGCCATCGCGCGGTTTATGCCGGCGTCATCCCACGCCGAAACGCTCTCAAGCGCCGGCAGGGCCGCTTTCAGCATTTCGGACGAAACGGCCTCGTCGGTTTTGGATTTTTTATGGATGTAAAGCTCAGTATCATATTCCGCGGTCGTGTCGAAAAAATCAAGCTTCCCCGGTATATCCGACAGCTTTTCACACCGCTGCTGCAAGAGCGGCGCTATAAGATCGGGGTCGATACACGGGTTTTTGACAGCTTTTCGTATGTACGGCCGCGCAAGGACGGCAAATTCCTCCGCCGGCATCGCTCTTATGTATTCGCTGTTGAAGTGAGCAAGTTTTTCAATGTCAAATATCGCGGGAGATTTTGATATGCCGGCTATGTCAAAGACTCCGCACAGCTCGGAGAGAGAAAACATCTCCCTCTCCCCGCCGGGACTCCACCCCAACAAAGCGACATAATTGATCACAGCCGGAGCAAGGTACCCCAGCGCGGTCAAATCTTCATACGACGGATCACCGCGGCGTTTACTCATCTTGTTGTTCGCGTCGCGCATGACCGGCGGACAGTGTATATATTTGGGCGGTTCCCAGCCGAACGACTCATATAAGAGATTATATTTCGGCGCGCTCGAGAGATATTCCGTCCCACGGACCACGTGCGTTATTCCCATGAGCCGGTCGTCTATGACATTGGCGAAATTATATGTCGGCAGGCCGTCCGATTTTATTAAAACATTGTCGTCGAGCGTATCGTTTTTTACCGTTATCTTACCGAAAACCTCATCATAAACAGAGGTCTCGCCCTCTTGCGGTATCTTTTGCCTGATAACAAAAGGGACCTTCGCTTCGAGCAATTCGTTTATGCGGCTCTCGGAGAGGCGTCCGCAGCGCCCGTCATATTTTCTCCCTGCTCCGGCGCCGGGACCATCTTCTCCTTGAGCGTCCTTTTCGCAAAAACAGCGGTACGCTCCGCCGAGTTTTATGAGCAGCTCGGCGTAATTCGAATATATTTCCCGCCGTTCGGTCTGGACATACGGTCCTGAAGGCGAGGGCTTGTCCGGTCCTTCGTCATATATCAGGCCGCACTCATCCAGAGTCTTAAAAATCGCTTCGACCGCGCCTTCCGTAAAGCGGTTCAGGTCGGTGTCCTCTATACGCAAGATGAAACGCCCCGCGTTTTTTCGCGCGATGAGATAAGCGTACAGCGCGGTGCGAAGATTACCCACATGCATATGACCCGTCGGACTCGGCGCGAATCTGGTGCGCACCCCGCCTTTGGGTATGCTCATCTCTTTTTCTTTAAAATAATCCGGACCCGCCACAGATATTTCCCCCGTTTTACTTATTTGATGCATTCTCGGCTTATCATACGTCAACAATCGTCAGGTTAATATTATTTCACCTCCGAACGATTGTCAAGGCCGGGAGGATATGATAAAATATTAAAATGACCGTATAAGGAGAGCCGCCATGATATCCGATAATATGATCAGACTTGCCGCTTCAAACAGCGCCATCCGCGCCATGTTTGAAGAAGGTTTGAGACTCGCCGCAGAATACGGGCGGGAGAACGTTTTTGACTTTTCGCTCGGAAACCCCAATTTCCCGGCGCCGCCGGAGGTCAACCGGGCTTTGCGCGATATACTTGAGGAAGAGGAAAGCACTCTCGTGCACGGATATATGACCAACGCGGGTTTTCCCGATGTGCGCGACACGGTAGCAGCCTCGCTTAACGAGCGCTTCGGAGGAACTTTCGGAAAAGAAAATATTATCATGACTGCCGGCGCCGCCGGCGGCTTGAACATAATATTAAAAACTCTGCTTAATCCCGGCGACGAGGTCATAGTTTTCGCCCCGTATTTTCTTGAATACGGCAACTATGTGAACAATTACGGAGGAGTCATAATGCCCGTTCACTCGGCGGAGCCCGATTTTCAGCCGGACGCAAAGCTCCTCAAAGCAGCCGTCACTAAGAAAACCAAAGCCGTCATCATCAACAACCCGAACAACCCGACAGGCGTTGTTTATTCGGAAAATACGATCAGGTCGATCTCCGAGGCGCTGGATGAAAAACAAAAAGAATTGGGGTCCCCCGTGTACCTCATTTCCGACGAACCGTACAGGGAACTCTGCTACGACGGTCATTCCGCCGTGTGGCTGCCGAACTGCTTCAAAAACACGATCGTCTGCTACTCCTGGTCAAAATCCCTCTCGCTGCCCGGCGAACGCATCGGCTACCTCGCGATACCGCCGCAGGCGGAGGACGGCGCGCGTATAGCCGAGGCCGCCGCCATTGCGGGGCGCGTACTCGGTTTCATAAACGCCCCGTCTCTTATGCAGCGCGCGGCGGCAAGGTGCATAAGAACGAGCATTGATATAAACTGCTATGACCAAAACCGAAAAAATCTGCACGGCGCGCTCACATCCTTAGGTTTTAAGACTACTTATCCGGCCGGGGCGTTTTATCTTTGGATGAAGTCTCCCGAGCCGGATGAAAAAGTCTTTGTGAACAAAGCGAAATCTTTGCGGCTACTCCTTGTTCCGGGCAGTTCTTTTGCGGGACCCGGCTATGTCCGTATCGCCTACTGCGTGTCGCCGGATATGATCCCGCGCTCTCTTCCCGCCTTTAAAGAGCTTGCCGGCGAATATGATCTTATATGATCGGGGATCAATGCAGATGAATGACAAAAAAACCATACTCTCCGGCATACAGCCCTCGGGCGAACTGACTCTCGGGTCATATTTGGGCGCAATAAAAAACTGGGTGGAGCTGTCTTCCGATTACGATTGCTTCTACTGTATAGTCGATATGCACGCCGTGACCGTAAGGCAGGACCCGGCGCTTCTGCGCAAACGAACTCTTGAGCAGCTCGCGCAATACATTGCCTGCGGGCTTGACCCTGAAAAAAACACGATCTTCATTCAAAGCCATATACCGGAGCTGGCGCAGCTCACTTGGGTACTTATGTGTCACACCGGTTTCGGCGAGTTGTCGCGCATGACTCAATTTAAAGACAAGAGCGCGAAAAATTCCGATAATATCAACGCGGGACTTTTTACCTACCCCGTTCTCATGGCGGCCGACATCCTGTTGTACCAAGCTCATTTGGTGCCGGTCGGCGGAGACCAGAAGCAGCATGTCGAACTGACCCGTGATATCGCGCTGCGCTTCAACGCTTTGCACGGCGAAGTGTTCACAATTCCGGAGTCCTTTATACCAAAAATCGGGGCCCGGATAATGAGCTTGACGTCGCCGGAAAACAAAATGTCAAAATCCGACGCAGACCCGGACGGCTGTGTATTCCTGATGCAAAAACCCGAAGAAATTATGCGCCGGTTCAAGCGAGCCGTCACAGACAGCGAAACAAACGTCCGCTTTGACCCGGCAAAAAAACCCGGGATTTCAAATCTCATCTCCGTGTATTCCGCTGTTTCGGGAAACAGCATCACCGAAACTGAAGCCCTTTTTTCCGGGAAAGGCTACGGCGATTTTAAAACGGCGGTCGGCGAAGCGGTCGTCGAGCTTTTCCGCCCCATACGCGAGGAGACCGATCGCTTGCTCGGCGATAAGGCTTATCTTGAAAGCGCATATAAAAAAGGAGCGGAAAAAGCTTCGGGGGTCGCCGGGAAAACTCTTCGCAAAATATACAAAAAAATCGGTTTTATTCCCTTATAAGGCGTTTAATACATATTGCCGAAAGCGGGATACGGGAGAACGACATGCCCTTGGAAAAAGATCTTATCATAAAAACATGCCTGGCATTGGTCGCGGCTTTCGCCATAAGTTTCGCGGCCACGCCAATAGTTAAGTCGTTCGCGCACAAAGTCGGCGCCATGGACAATCCCGGAGAAATGCGAAGGATCCATGACAGGCCCATACCGCGGCTCGGCGGTCTTGCCATATTTCTCGGTTTTCTGCTCAGCGTGGTGCTTTTTGCGGAAATCGACCGTCAGGTCCGCGGGGTCTTGACAGGCGCGGTACTGATCGTCATCGTCGGCGTTTTGGACGATATCATCTCGGTCAACGCATGGGTAAAAATAGTTTTTCAGACAGCCGCCGCCATCATCGCGGCCGTAAACGGCGTTGCGGTCGAGATCATTATGAACCCGAACATATTCAGCGCAAACAACTATCTGCACCTCGGCATGTTTTCCGTCCCTCTGACTGTTATCTGGATCGTGGCGATAACGAACTCCGTAAACCTCATAGACGGGCTCGACGGTTTGGCCTGCGGCGTATCCGCGATCAGTTCCGTAACCATGCTCGTCATAGCGGCGGTGGTTTCCACCGGAAATGTCGTCGTCATTCCGGCAGCCCTTGCCGGCGCTTGTATCGGATTTATTCCGTATAACTTCAATCCCGCAAAGATTTTTATGGGCGACACCGGAGCTCTGCTTTTGGGTTATGTTTTAGCTACCTTGTCAGTTATGGGACTGTTTAAGTTTTACGCTGTTATAACTTTTGCCGTTCCGTTTTTGGTTCTCGCCGTTCCGCTCGTTGATACCGTATTCGCCTTTTTTCGCAGGCTTTTTAAAGGCCGAAACCCACTCAAGCCCGACAGGGGGCATTTTCACCACAGACTCATAGATATGGGGCTTTCCCAGAAACAGGCTGTGGCAATACTGTATTCGGTCAGCGCTATTTTGGGCGTCGCCGCCGTTATTTTGGCGACCGGCGAAGAGCTGAAAGCATTGTTTTTTGTCGCAGCCGTCTGCGTCGCTGCCGCCGTAACAGCTTTTATCCTGCGTGAAATGAAAGCCCATGAACATACAGTCGAACCTGAAAAAACCGATGACGCGCCGGCAATCGGCGAAAAAAACGACTATGAAGACGATTAAGATATTATCCGTGTTCGGCACGAGACCCGAAGCCGTTAAGATGGCGCCGCTCGCGGCGGAACTGTCGCGCCGCTCCGAGACGGAAAACACGGTATGCGTCACGGCGCAGCACCGACAGATGTTGGACGGCGTACTGAAACAGTTCGGCATCTCAGCAGATCATGACCTCGATATCATGGAGCCCGGACAAACCTTATGCAAGATCACAACAAAAATATTGGACGGTTTGGGAGACGTGATAAAAAAAACACGACCCGATCTTGTTCTGGTCCATGGCGACACTACGACAGCTTTCACAAGCGCGCTTGCGGCTTTTTATGAACAAATACCTGTCGGACATGTTGAAGCCGGGCTGCGCACCGGCAATCGCTATTCTCCCTATCCCGAGGAAATGAACCGCAGCTTACTCGGAAGGCTGGCTGATTATCACTTTGCTCCCACAGCGAAAAACGCCGCGAATTTACGGCGCGAAGGCATAGAAAAAGGCATATTCGTGACCGGAAACACAGTCATAGACGCCATGAAATATACGACCGGCAAAAATATAAGCTATTCCCGTGATGATCTCAGAACCGTTAACTTCAAATCCCGCCGCGTGATAACGCTCACCTGTCACCGCAGAGAGAATTACGGGAAACCCATGGAAAACATTTTCGGCGCGATACGCGACCTTGTCACTACCTTTGACGACATTGAGGTCGTATATCCCGTCCATATGAATCCCGCTGTTCGCGGCCCGGCTTCGGCAATGCTCGGCGGAATCCCTCGCATACACCTCACGGAACCCCTTGAAGTCACTGATATGCACAAACTTATGTCTGAAAGCTTCATGGTTATGACCGATTCCGGCGGGCTCCAAGAGGAAGCGCCCGCTCTCGGCAAACCCGTGATCGTCTTGAGGACGGAAACCGAGCGTCCGGAAGCGGTCGCAGCCGGGACCGCGGTCGTGGCCGGCGTCCGACGTGAAGATATAACGAGAATCGCCGGTATCCTCCTGACCGACGCCGGGGAATACGACAAAATGGCCAAAGCGGTGAACCCGTACGGCGACGGGCGAGCAAGCGAACGAATTGCAGACTGTATACTGTACGGGTTCGGTCTGTGTGACAGAATGCCCGCGGAGTTTTCGATATGACACGAAACGACGGACGTGATTCAGTAAAAAAGAGAATAAGATTTTTCCCCCATCTCGGCGGCGCGGTCGTCGTTATTATCGTCTTTATCGCGATTCTTGTCATATTCACGCTGAATACGCCCGGAGTCATCGACACTCCGCCGGTGATCCTTCCGTCTCCCGTCACCGGGGGAGCGACCTCGGTGGACAGCGAAGAATACGGAAAACACAAAGACCGTGTCGAAATCAAAGTGACCGCGGAAACGGTCGTGGCCGTCATATCAACTCTTACGAGGGCCGCGGACTACTCTCGCGTTATCAATGTTGAACGCTTTTCCGGCGCGAAAACAAGTCATACCGTGATAAACATATGGACACGCGGTCAAAACTCAAGAATCGGAATCAACAACGGGGTCACAACAAAGGATATTTTGATAAAAAACGATGAGATATGGATAAAATACTCGGACTCGCCGGATTTTTATTACGGACATATCAACGACGACCGGCATATTGAGACGGACGAGTATCAAAGTCTTATCACATATGAGGATATAGCAAAGCTTGCAGGAAGCGGAGTCACGGACGCGGGATATGTCGATTACAACGGCGAAACCTGCATTTTCGCGGAATATATTTCAGGAAACTTCGGCTACAGAAATCTTGTGTATATATCCGTCGACACAGGGCTTATCATGGGCAATGAGATGTATGACGGCGGCGAACTCATATACCGAATGTCGTCGGATATCCCCGATATTTCCACACCCGGCGACGATGTCTTTATTCCTCCGGAGCGTCAGCCGGCATAGATTCCCGAATAACTCCATCAGGCTCTCCCTGATCATATCCGTACTCTTCATCGTACGGCGCTCCTCCGGTCTCTATATTCTGCGACGCCGCGTAACCGGGGATGTATCCCTCAACTCCATCCTCGGAGTCCTCTTCCCGCTCTTCCTCCGCCTCTTTAAATTCCGCGTGAAGCGTATGATTTGACGTTATCTTCTCAAATATATATTCTCCGGTCACTTCGATAATGATCCCGTCGACTCTGATTTCGCTTATCACATAGCCTTCATCCGGGATGATCGAAAAAACGGCGGCGGCACCTCTCGGCACGCCGACCGGTCCTGAGGGCGTAACTCTGCCGCCTTTCCCCGACGTTCCCGTTACGGTACAGCCCACAGACCTCGGTCTTTCTTCAGCGGGCGGCGCGGGAGTCGGCGGAGTCGCTGTGTTCACGGGAACTAAAAGTATCTCGTCCGATACGGGCAGCGCGGTAATTCCGGAAAAGGACTTTTCATCGCCGGTTTTATTCTCGGAAACAAAACTGAACGCTCCGGACTTTATCGTCATGATCAGCGTTAAGACGGCAAGTAACGCCGCTGTGCCGGTGATAACAGCTTTTGCCCTGATATCCAAGATCTTACCTCTTTCTTTGTTATTAACACCAATCACAGGCTGTTCCGGGAGGAATAAAGATTTGGTAAAAACCGCTTTGATCACGGGGGCCGCGCGCGGTATAGGCGCGGCTTCCGCGCGCGCGCTTCACCGGGACGGGTTTGAAGTCATTATTAACTATAACAGGTCCGAAGCCGCGGCTTTGACCCTCGCGCGGGAACTGAATGCGAGAGCGATCAGGGCCGACGTATCCGAAAAAGACCAAGTCAAAGCGATGTTCGATGAAGCCGGGAGAATCGATATACTCATAAACAACGCCGGTATCGCTCATTACGGCTTGTTCACCGATTCCGACGAGACGCTGCGGCGGCAAATCTTTTCCGTGAATGTCGAGGGCGCCATGAACTGTTGCGCCTTTGCCCTGCCGGGCATGATCGCTCAAAAACAAGGAATAATCATAAACATATCTTCAGTCTGGGGTATTTACGGGGCTTCATGCGAAGCTGTATATTCAGCCTCCAAATCTGCCGTGACCGGCCTCACGCTGTCCCTCGCGAAAGAACTCGGCCCGTCCGGGATACGTGTCAACTGCGTCGCCCCCGGCGCGATCGATACCGGGATGACGGCAGGCTTCTCTGACGCCGACAAAGCAAATCTCGCCGAAAAAACGCCGCTTTGCCGGTTGGGCACGGCGCTCGACGTTGCAGAGCTTGTTTCTTTTCTCGCTCAAGACCGAGCGGCGTTCATAACGGGCCAGATCATCGGAGTTGACGGAGGCTTTATCGGGTGACGCCGGGCGCCCGGATTCGAGAAAACGGGAACCGACCTGATTGCCGGCTCCCTGTTTTTCTGTCATTTACCGGCGGTATCGCCGGATTTATTCTTTGCTTTACCGAGTTTTCGCCTATCGGCGCCGGTGTTTTTTTTCATGTTTTTGTCGCTGCTCTGAGTCTGCGCGCTCTTTTCGGCGCCGTCGACCCGAAGAATCGCCTGTGCCTTTGACACGGACGTTTTTTTTGAAAATTCAGTCGGGCCCTCAGCTCGTTTTTTTCCGTTTTTGCGGCGGGCCGGTTTTTTCCTTACCGGCGGTTTTTCCTCCGTCGCGCCGGGTTCGGCAAAGGTCTCGGAGAATTCCTCAAACTCAATAATATCTGAATCGTCCCGGTATTCGGAAAACTCATCTTCTTTTTCCTCCGGCAGTAAAACCTCCGGCATATCCTCCCCGTTTTTCGGTCTGCCGCCGGGTACCGGCGCGATCTCATCCGCGTCGTATTGTTTTATTACTACTTCATCGCCTTCGGTATCGAGCCTGACCTTTACCTTCCGGCGCAAAAGATTCACTTGCGCCACGCTGCCGTATCCGGCGGGGGTGCGTACAAAAGTCCCGTTTTTCGGAACCTTCTTAACTAAATCCTCATAGGCCTCGTGTTCATAGCGCAAGCAGCACATAAGTCTGCCGCATGAACCGGATATCTTCGCCGGATTCAGCGACATCGATTGGATCTTTGCCATTTTTGTGGACACCGGCTGAAAATCATCAAGAAACTGCTTGCAGCAATACGGCCTTCCGCAGATACCGATGCCGCCGAGCATCTTCGTTTCGTCCCTGACGCCGATCTGGCGCAATTCGATTCGCGTTTTGCATACGGCCGCCAAGTCCTTTACAAGCTCCCGAAAATCCACCCTGCCTTCGGAGGTAAAGAAAAACATTATCTTGCTGCCCTCAAAATTGCATTCGACGTCAACAAGCTTCATATCGAGTCCGTGTTCGTTTATTTTTTTCCGGCATACCTCAAACGCTTCAGCCTCACGCGTTCTGTTGATCTGAGCGCAGCGCGCGTCGTTATCCGTCGCTATCCTTACAACAGGCCGCAACGGCGGCACTATACGCCCGTCGTCCACTTCGTGGTTGCCTCCGGTACACTCCCCCATTTCAAGTCCTTTGGAGGTTTCAACTATTACCGATTGCCCGTTTTTTATCGATAAGCCGCCGGGCGAGAAATAATATGCTTTACCCCGGCTTTTAAACTTTATGTTAACTACCTGTGTCAAATTATTTTCCTCATTTCAATTCCATCGTTCGCGCGCATATCATGCCGAAGAGATTTTTCACTCCGACATTCGAGCCGAGGTATTTTTCGGCGTCTTTCATCAGCTGCGCTATATCCTTCAGTTTTTTCCGTCCGAGTCCCGGATCGGCGCGGCGAGCGCATAATATATCCGCGACGGAAAACATGACGCATTCGGCAAATTCGGCGGCCGCGGCTGAACTCATCTTCTCCGCTTCCGCGAAACAGCGTAAAAGCTCAGGTCTGTCTCCGGACGCGGCGATCTCAAGATATTGCCGCGCGTATTTTTCGATCTCATCGTCAAACGGAGCCGCATCGTCGTTTTCCGTGATCTCAACACATCTTGAGCGTATAGTATCAAGAAAAAACCCCGCGTTTCCCGCGCATAATATGACGGCCGCATGCGCCGGCGGTTCTTCAAGCATTTTTAAAAGGGCGTTTTGCGCCGGAACATTCATATAGCCCGCGTCCGCGATCAAATATACTTTTCGCGCCGCCTCATTCGGAAGCACGGAAAAATCCGCGACAGCGGCGCGTATCCGCTCGACGCTCAGCTCTTTTTTAAAGGCGCCTTTGTCGTCTTTTTCACGCTCTACGATTATTACGTCCGGATGTATCCGGGAGCTTATTTTTCTGCAATTTTTGCATGAACCGCAGGGTTTGTTCTCCGATTCACACAGCAAAGCCGCCGCCAGCTTCATCGATAACCGGTCTCGGTTTTCTTCGGAGGCGGACGCCGCGATGTACGCGTGCAAAAGCTTTGGTCGTTCTGTTATTACCATACCGGCATCCTGTTTTATGCCGGGTCCGCGTTTCATTTGCGGCCCGGCAATGTTTTTTCAATATATTCGGCGATTTGGCCCGCAGTAAACAAGTCCTTGGCGTCATTCTCGTTTATAAGAATGCCGAACTCCTCTTCCAATGACATGTTCAATTCCACGACATCCAACGAATCGGCGCCCAAATCATCTATTATGTGGGTATCCGGGGTTACAGTACCGGGATCTATCTCAAATTGGCGAGCTAAAAGTTCCTTGATCTTTTCATAATACATTAAGCACCCTCCCGACGAATTTTCGCCGTGAAGCGGAAATCAACTCCACTCTCTTACCTTGCGGTCATTTTTCCCGCCCGAATCCGGCTTTGATACCGATACAACGACCCGCCTGTTCGGCTCCGTTCCCGTGGAACCGGTCACAACGCCCTCATAGTCCTGCAGGGCAGTATGGACAATATGGCGTTCATAGGAATTCATGGGTTCAAGAGTCATCGGTCTGCGATACTTTATTGCTTTATCAGCCATTTTTTTTGCAAGATATACAAGCGAATCTTCTCTCTTGTTCCTGTAGTTTTCGGCGTCGACGCTGATATGCGCGTGTTTCTCTCCGCCGCGATTGACGGCATAGTTGGCAAGGTGCTGTATCGCGTCGAGAGTTTCGCCGCGGCGACCGATAACGGCGCCCGGTTTTTCACCAACCAAGTTAATATTCAGGCCGTTTTCATGCCGGGTCGTTTCAAGTTCCGCTTCGACTCCCATACGCTCCAGCAATCCTCTGATAAAACTCTCCGCTCTTTCTTCGTATGAATCCGTGACTTCATAAGTGACCTTCACAACAGCGGCAACCGTGCCGAGGCCTAAAAATCCCTGCTTGGAGCGTTCAAGTATCTCAACAGACACATCCTCGCGTTCGAGTCCGAGCTGCGCCAACGCTGCGGCAACGGCTTCTTCCTCGGTTTTTCCGCTGACTGTTACTGAATTGTACATATGCCGTATGTTCCTCCGTCAATAGTAAACTTAAAGGAAACGCTGCTGCCGATCCTCAGCCTCGTCCGGCGGCCGGAACTCTTCCGGCTCGTTGATTTTGTCTTCACCGTCCGGGTCGTCTTTTCGGGTCTCAATCTCCGGGTATCCTTCGGATTCGCCGTCCGAATCGTCCGGGCCCGACTCATCTGTCGAAGTTTCGGAATCAAAAAATCTGTCGGCGACATATGCTCTGCCGCGGGCAAATTTTCTGTTTCCCGATTGAGCGTCCGATATATCGGGAGCTTCTATTCCGAGTTTTTTACGGCGCTCTTCGCGCTCCGCCCTTTCGGTGGCCGCGTGGCGCTCGTCTTCCTTGGCTCTCTCTTGCGCTGTTAATCTTTTCTTGCTCGTATTCGAATTTTTAGTCGTTTTCCCTTCGGCGCGAAGTTTTTCGGTTTCAGTCCGTTTCTTCTCGTATTCGATCTCTCTGAGTTTTTCGTCTCTCTCGCGCACTTCCTGCTCGGCCGCCAGTTTTTTTGTGTAATGCTTTGTGAGGATTATCTCCTGAAACAGTCCGAAAAATCCCTGCGCTATCCAGTATACTCCCAAGGCCGCCGGCATTATGAAGCAAATATAAAGCGACACGAGCGGCATCATCAGCGCGGTGTATTTCATGGTTTTTTTCTGCTGTTCCGTCCCTGATTGGACCTGTGGATTCATCTTATTGCTTATCTCCATCGTCAGATAGCCGATAAGCGCGGATATGATGGGTATCAGGAACAGCCCGAGCGCGGGAAGCCAATCGGAGAGATCGCTCCAATCGACCCTCAGGAAAAAGTTCCACTGGGGCCTGTCGCCCAGATTCAGGCCCAAGAAATTCAAGTCGATATCAATGGATTCCGGCACTATGGTCCTGATCGCTTCAAAATGCTCGTGCATAAGGTTTGCCAAAGGTATCTCAGCATAGGCGTCCGCTTTCGCAGGTATCTCATAGAGACCTTTGATCACAAAATAGTTGGTGATCTTTGAGACCTGACCGGATGTAAGTCTCATAAGCTGCGACAACGGCTGCCGGATCACGCTGTAAAGAGCTATCAGTATCGGAAAAGGAATAAGATTCCAAAGGCAGCCCGACATCGGATTGACTTTTTCGCTCTTATAGAGTTTGGATACCTCTTCCTGATAAGCTTTCTGGTTCCCTTCATGCTTTTTTTCCAGTTCCTTGACCTTTGATGACAGCCTGGACATGTTCATCATGCCGCGCTTGCCTTTCATCTGCAGCGGCATGAAAATCAGCTTGAACGCAAGGCTGAAAAGAACAATGGCCCAACCGTAATTGCCTGTAAAATCATAAAGAGCCAACAGTATCCATGCAAATGGCTGTGTTAGTGACATCAGGGTTCTCCTATCAGGTAGCGTTGTTCCCGATCACGGTACGGGGTCATAGAAGTCGTGCTCTCTTTTATGAAAAGGATGGCATTTTATTATGCGCTTCACGCTCAGCAGAGTACCCTTGAGGGCTCCGTGTTTTTCAAAGGCTTCAAGCGCATACTGCGAACATGTCGGCACAAAACAACAGGTCGGCCGTGTCAGGGGCGAAATGAATCTTCTGTAGAATTTAACAGCGCCGATAAGCAGTGTCTTCACAGCTCATCGCCTTTTTCCGAGCCGGCCAACAAGCCGAGTTTCGCTCCGGCATCAAGGAAAGCCTGTTCAAGCTGTTTAAACTCCGCGAACCGGCTGCTGACTCTCGCCACCGCGACAATGTCGTATCCGACGGCAAACTTATCCTCGTTTACACGGTATATCTCTTTCAGGCGCCTGCGCACCCTGTTCCTGTGGACCGCTTTGCCCAGCTTTTTTGTCACCGTGATGCCTATCCGGTTATGCCCGGTTTTCGTTTTCCTCGAATAAATCACCATATACGGCGTCACCGTCGTCCTGCCTTTTGAGTACAGTCGCTTGAATTCATGATTCTTTTTGAGCGATACGGATTTTTTCACAGATACCACCATGTTCTGCAAACCGCGTTGAGTTTACATGCGAGATCGGGGCTTTTCAGCCCTAACGAGACGCTCGTCCGCGCGCCCTTGCCGTTTTATTGCCGCTCAATAGGAGAGCTTAGTTCTTCCCTTTGCTCTGCGGCGGGCCAATACCTTACGCCCGTTTCTTGTGGACATCCTCTTACGGAAACCGTGTTCCTTTTTTCTTTGGCGTTTTTTAGGTTGATAAGTGCGAAACATATTACTGATACCCTGCCTTTCTGCCGGGCCGTAGAATCCCGGGCGGTCAATATATAATATCTCAAAACCGTAAACCGTGTCAATAAATATTTCCTTTCCGGGGTACAAAGAAAAATACGGTGCATCGCGCGGCAAGCCGTGCTATATTTATACCGATGAAAAAATGCAAGGAGGCCGGCCGTATGCCTGTCAAAAATCCCAACCTGAAACTGCATGACAGCAAAGACATGCCGAGAATCGAGACACTGACAGACCCGAAGGCTGTCGCGCGTTACGGCGGTCCCCGAATGCTTATCGCTCCGCCTCTCGACTACGACGCTTTGATGAAACGCATCCCCCGGGGCAAAGTCATCACCACCGACAGATTGAGGGAATACCTCGCGAAAACAAACAACGCCGATTTCACATGTCCGCTTACCTGCGGCATATTCGTCAATATCGTCGCCCACGCCGATTTCGAGCGCGGCGGCGCTGACGAAACGCCGTGGTGGAGGACCTTGAAAAAAGACGGGGAGCTGAACGAGAAATATCCGGAAGGTATCGACGGCCAAAAACTGCGGCTTGAAGCGGAAGGTCACGAGGTCATTCAAAAAGGCAAGCGTTATTTTTTGAAGGACTGTGAGAAAAAGCTTTTCACGCTGTAACAGACATGTAAAATGAAATTTTTCCGACGGGAGGCCGGCCGGACATAAAAACGGTAAGCCGCGGCGATTTGTGACCGCCGCGGCTTACCGTTTGCGATATAGCTTAATATTCGTAATTGTGGGCTTGTTTCAAAACCATTTCTTTGACTTTCATGAGTCTGACTTTTGTAGCTAAGTCGTTTTCCTCAAGCTTCATAACGATGTACTTAATATTCTTTTGGAGCTCGGGAATCATTACGTACTCTAAGGCGTTGACCCTTCTGCGCACTTTTTCGATCTCCTGCGCCAAAAGCTGCATGGTCTTTTCGACCTGAGCAAGCTCTAACATATCCTCAAACACTTCGGCAAGTTTTGTCACGGCGTCGTCCAATTCGCCCGACGTTTGAGCAAAACCGTAAGGATAAATATCCGAGGATTCCGTATCGCGGGTCTTGAAGTCAAAAACCGGCACGTTCACGCTCATAACATTTTTGAACGACATATTGAGCGCAACTGTTTGCCGCGGATATAGAAGCGCCTGCTCCAACATCTCCGGCGACATAACGGCGCTCGCTATCGTAAGAGCCGCAAAGGCTCCGCTCAGCTTATCCTCGACCCTTGTCCGCAATTCACGGTTGCGGCGCACCACCATCAAAAACTGCCGCATAAGCTCATCGCGTTTATCCTTCAGGAGCTTGTGGCCGCGCAACGCTGTCCTGTACCGGCCTTTCAGCTGGTTCAAGACCATCCTTGTCGGATTTATCGTGCCGGACGCCATAAGCGATCAGTCCTTTCCCTACCCCTTTACGGGCATGTATTTATCGATCATCTCCGTCTTCACGCGCTTGAGCTCTGTCCTCGGCAATATGCTCAGGAGCTCCCAGCCGAGTTCGAGCGTGTCTTCTATAGAGCGGTTTGCTTCGTTGCCCTGATTAACATAGCGCGCTTCGAATTCATCCGCGAATTTGGCGAAGAGCTTGTCATTTTCCGATAAAGCGGCTTCACCGAGTATAGTCATGAGTTCCTTCGCGTCTTTTCCGCGCGCGTAACCCGCGAAAATCTGATTCATGGTGCCGGCGTGGTCCTCTCTGGTCTTGCCTTCGCCTATTCCCTTGTCCTTGAGACGGCTGAGGCTCGGCAGAACGTCGACCGGCGGCACTATGCCCTTCCTGTGCAGATCTCGGGAAAGTATAATCTGGCCCTCGGTTATGTATCCGGTAAGGTCGGGGATCGGGTGGGTCTTGTCGTCTTCCGGCATGGTCAGTATCGGTATCATGGTTATAGAGCCGTCCTTACCGATACGCCGTCCCGCTCTTTCATACATGGTGGCAAGGTCGGTATAAAGGTATCCGGGATAACCGCGGCGGCCGGGGACTTCTTTTTTTGCCGCCGATATCTCGCGAAGAGCGTCGGCGTAGTTTGTTATGTCGGTAAGAATAACGAGCACGTGCATGTCTTTTTCAAAAGCCAGATACTCGGCGGCTGTAAGCGCCATACGCGGCGTCGCTATTCTTTCAACGGCCGGGTCGTTCGCCAGATTCGTGAACAGAACGGTCCTGTCTATTGCGCCCGTACGCTTGAACTCACGCACAAAGTATTCGGATTCCTCAAAGGTTATGCCTATGGCAGCAAATACGACGGCGAAATTCGATTCCGTGCCCAAAACTCTCGCCTGACGGGCTATCTGCGCCGCCAAAGCCGCGTGAGGCAATCCGGAGCCGGAGAATATCGGCAGCTTCTGGCCTCTGACCAATGTGTTGAGCCCGTCGACCGTCGAAACGCCGGTCTGTATGAATTCGGCGGGATAAGCCCTCGCTGACGGATTCATCGGAAGTCCGTTAATATCCCTGTGCGCGTCCGGAAGAATCGCCGGGCCCGCGTCGATGGGTTCTCCCATGCCGTTGAACACGCGGCCGAGCATATCCTCGGATACGCCGAGCTCCAAGGGCCTTCCGAGAAAGCGCACCTTGCTCTCGGCAAGGTTTATTCCCGCTGCCGACTCAAACAACTGCACGACAGCCGTATCCCGGTCGACCTCAAGCACTTTACAGCGTCTTGTTTCGCCTGAAGGCAATTCGATCTCGGCCAACTCGTCGTAGGTGACTCCTTCGACATTTTTTACCAACATGAGCGGGCTTGCGATCTCTCTTATTGTTTTATATTCTCTAATCACAGCGTCTCACCTCCGGCGGCGATTTCTTCGATTTGAGCCTTAACATCCTGCGCTATCTCGGCATAGACTTTAGCGTATTCTTCGACCGGCACGCTTTTTGCGCGGCCTATTCGCTCGCGCGCGGCAATTTCAAACAGCTTGTTCATATCGCCCCCCCGCGCCAAAGCGTCGCGGCAAAGCAGATCATATTCAAGTATCAGATCAATGAGCAGATACTGACGCTCACAGGACGAATAGCTGTCGATATCGAGAAAAGCGTTCTGTTGCAAAAAGTCCTCGCGAAGCATCTTGGCGGTCTCCATAGTCAGGCGGTCGTTCGAGGATAAAGCGTCCTGCCCGACAAGTCTGACGATCTCCTGAAGTCTTGCTTCATCTTGAAGTATGCTCAGGGCTTTCTCTCGATCTTGCATGTATTTCGGGCTGAATTCCTTATCATACCATGGTTTGAGCGAATCAACATACAATGAATAACTGTTCAGCCAGTTTATTGCAGGAAAGTGACGCGAATAGGCGAGAGCGGCGTCAAGGCCCCAGAAGACTTTCACTATACGCATCGTCGCCTGTGAGACCGGCTCCGAAATATCTCCGCCCGGAGGTGACACGGCTCCGATAGCCGTCAGACTGCCGACACGCCCGTCGGCGCCCAAGCATTCCACAACGCCGGCGCGCTCATAAAACTGCGCGAGACGAGAGGCGAGATACGCGGGATAACCTTCCTCACCGGGCATCTCCTCGAGCCGTCCTGACATTTCGCGTAAGGCCTCGGCCCAGCGGGACGTTGAGTCCGCGATGACCGCGACGTCGTAACCCATGTCGCGGAAATACTCGGCTATCGTTATGCCCGTGTATATCGAGGCTTCGCGCGCTGCGACCGGCATGTCGGAGGTATTTGCGATGAGAACTGTCCTTTTCATCAGCGGCTCTCCGCTTCGCGGGTCAGTCAGCTCCGGGAATTCCATGAGAACGTCCGTCATCTCGTTACCGCGCTCTCCGCAGCCTATATAGATGACGATGTCGACGTCGGACCATTTTGCGAGTTGGTGCTGAACGACCGTTTTTCCCGAACCGAACGGACCGGGCACGGCGGCGGTGCCGCCTTTCGCGAGCGGGAACAAAGTGTCTATGACCCTTTGCCCGGAAGCAAGCGGCCGATCCGGCACTTGCTTTCTCAGATAAGGCCTGCTCACACGAACCGGCCACCTTTGCATGAGGGTCAGATCGCGCTCAGTACCGTCGTCAAGCTTAAGTACCGCCACGGTCTCCTCAACGGTATAATTTCCCGCCTCGATCTTGGTTATTACGCCCGAAAGCCCGGGCGGAACCATTATCTTGTGCAAAACTGTTGGAGTTTCGTCAACGGTCCCGATAATATCGCCCGCGCCCACTTTATTGCCGACGGCCGCAACAGGCACAAAATCCCATTTCTTTGTGCGGTTGAGCGCCGGCACATCGACACCTCTCGCTATCGTATGCCCCGTAAGCTCGCGTATTTCGGTAAGCGGACGCTGAATACCGTCGTATATCCCCTCCATCATACCGGGGCCCAGTTCAACCGACAGGGGAAAGCCTGTGGTTTCCACAGACGCCCCCGGACCGAGTCCGCTGGTCTCCTCATAGACCTGAATGGAAGCGTTGTCCGCCGTCATATTGAGTATTTCGCCGATCAGCCGCTGGTTGCCGACCCGCACCACGTCCGCTACATTGGCGTCGGCCATGCCGCTTGCCATTACCAACGGTCCCGATACTTTTGTAATTGTTCCGCTCATTTACATACCTTCCTTCATTAAAGGATATCAGTGCCCACGGCGCGCTCAACGGCGGCCTTCAGGGCCGACTGCCCGAGTCCGAGCGGCCCGTCCCTGCCCGGAATTAGTATTATCGCCGGTATGGGGCTGTCCTTGAACCTGCTTATTTCTTCACCGAGTCCCTGCGCTGTGTTTTCCTCAATGTATATAACGGCATATCCCTCTTCAGGTTTTGTAACGGTCTTTAATACCTCTCCGGCCTGCTTGACGTCTGTGACAGGGAAGACATCCAAGCCGAGGGCTTTAAAGCCGATGACCGTTTCCCGGCCGCCAACAACGGCAATTTTATGCATAACTGTCACGCAGCCTTTCCCGGATGACCTCCGGCTTTATGCCCGAGAGTCTCCCCGTAAGTATCATCCTCGCGGTCATTACCTCATTTTCCACCGCCGCGAAATACACTATGACTTTCTCCGCTCCGAAGCCTTTCAGCTTGGCGCGGGAAAGAAATACGACGGCGGCATTGTCACAGGCAAGTTCAAAATCGGTGAGTGAACCGCCTCCGGCCGCTGCGGCGCCGAGCGCTGCCGCGCGGTCTAACGGCGGAGAGTTGAACAACGCCGTCAAACTGTCCGCCGAGGACGCCGCCGCTATGATACGCTCGATGCTGACAGTACCCCCGTTGATCAGAGCCTGTTTTAAAAACTCCGGACTTTGCCCTATGCGAAGGGTGCGTACTCCTGCGCGCAGATTGGCGCTGTCCGTCAGGAATACGGCATAATCCTTCAGCAAGGAGCAATTGACCGATCCCGCAAGTTTTTTGAATTCCGCCAGATATGCCTTATCAAGTGCGAAATCCGCGAGCTGCGGGTTGCTTGTTCTGGCCAATATGCCCGCCGCTTCCGCAATGGCATGAGCCAAGTCTACCGGTAAAAACCTGTAATCCTCGGTAAGCAACGCGTTTTTCATTGTATCCGGATTCACACGACCTGACGCCGAGATTAAGTATCCGCCGTCAGTTCCCACGCCTTGAGCTTTTATCAGGACCTTTGCGTTGTGATAGTCATACTTGAGCCGAAACGCGTCCGTAAGCGCCGTCTCCGGAATGCTGCGGCTGATATCGTCAAACACGGCCGCCCTGCGCCGGGCCAACGCATCTTCGACTTGAGACGCGCTCATACCGGACATGTCTTCATAACCGCACTCGAGCAGCACTTTCACAGCGTCGCCGAAGCTTCCGGCGGAGAGCATGCGCTCCGTTTTTTCCCTGTTCAGCATATTCACTTCACGCGCGCTTATCAGGGCCGACAGATATAAGTAGTCTTTATCCCGGATGGTTTTGTTCGACAAGTCCTCTCCTCCTTTTTCCCGGATTTTTCGGGCCGCCTACCGGCCTTCGTCAAACATTATTTCCGCAACTTGCGGCGCCAAATCGTTTCTGCAAAGCTCGGCAAGCACCTCTATGCTGCAGTTGACCTCGATATCTCCGGACTTCACCGTGACTCCGCCTAAAATCGGTTTTGTCACTTTAGAGAGAACGAGTTTCCCGGGAAGGCCTTTTGCTTTAAGCATTGCGTTGGCTTTCCGTACCGTCTCATCTCCGAATTGCTTTCTGTCGCTTTCATTTAATATGATCTCTTCGGAACCGGTCACGGCCGCCTGAGTCGCCATGCCGGCGAGAAAATCCGTATACCGGTCCGACGGAAACGCTCTTATGAGTTCTTTCGCTTTTTCAAAGGCCAACGAAACCATTTCCTGTTTTAATGAAAGCACGCTCTTTTTTGATTCCATAGCCGCCGTCTTGCTCATGCGCTGGATGTGGAGTTCACATGTTTTAACTCCGGCCTTGACTATTTTCCAATACTCATCCTTGGCGGCCTTATCATATTTTTCTTTTATTTCTTCACATTGCTTTTGAGCGTCAGCCGAAACAGCCTCGACCTCCGACCGCGCTTCCGAGTCAATGCGGGCAATTATTTTTTCGATCCCGTTCATAATAAGATATCCCAGCCTTCGCAGTTATTTTTCGCCTGCCGCGGCTTCTTTTATGCGCCTATATTCAGGTTGAGGAGCATAAGGAAAGAGGCCAGCAGCGACAAAATAGCGTAGAACTCAACGGTTATGCAGAGGATGATACCTTTTGCCCAATCGTCGGGGCGCTTTGCCATCAGGTTGATGGAACTGGCCGCCACGCGTCCTTGCGCGGGAGCGGAAATTCCGCCGCCGAGAGCCATCGGGATGCAAGCCGCAAAAACACGAAGTCCGTCGGCTACGCTCAGACCGACTGCAGTACCCGCAAACACTCCCATTTGCAGCAGGGCAAAGAACCACACGACCAAGCCGTAGAGTCCCTGCGTGCCGGGGATAACCTGCATGATCATGATCTTACCGAACGCGGACGGATCCTCGCACAAAAGCCCGGTACCCGATTCGCCCGCGTAGCCGCAACCGCGCGCGCTGCCGGCGCAGCAAAGACCGCAAGCGAGGCCGCCGCCGAGAAATCCCAGCGCCAGACCGCCGAAGTCAGCAAATAAGTTACCCATTTTTATAAATCCTCCTTAATAATGTCTACGTATTTGGTGTTTATCGTCAATGGTCTGAACGGCCTGCCGCCGTCCCGATACCATTTCCCGAAAAATTCAAGGAACTGCAAGCGCATTGTATGCACAAAGCATCCTATAAGGTTAAGGGCAAAGTTGAGAGAATGCCCTATGAGGAACACCGGGATGAACATGAGTATGCCGCCTAATGACCCCAATTGGTTGAAAACGCTCGCTATGACCGAACCCGCCAACATCAGCGCCATAAGACGCGAGTATGAGAGTATGTCACCCAAGTAGCCGGTCACGCCGCTGTAAACCGAACTGAATATGCTCGTAACGCGGCCGAAGCCCTTGCCTTTGAGGACAGCTCCGACCACCATCATCGCGGCTCCGATGATAAGCAAAACAAGCCCGTTGCCCAAAACATAAAGCGCAAGCCCTATAAACATGACCCACCATGAAAGGTCATTGAGGACCGCGTCCAGCCATTCGCCGTCTCTGAATTTAAGGTATGTGCTGATGCCGACTCCTATCGCCAAATGGACGACTCCGATGCACATCGCGAATACCAGCATATACAGCGGATTATTGCCTTCCAAAAGGTTCAACGGCAAATTGATCGTCGCCGCGTCTCCCAGCCGGATGACGCCGAGGGGAGGCACGATCGACCACTCTTTGCCGAAAATCCCGCCGACTACGCTGACGGCGTCTCCGAAAAAGCCGCCCGTCAAAAAGCCGATGATAAAAGTCGTTATACCGCATTGAACGGCAAGCCAAGCCATGTTTTTCATCCCGCCTCTCGGCCTCGCCTTTCGCAGTATGGTAAGACCGACGGCAAACATAAGTATGCCGTAGGCCATGTCGGCGAACATGATTCCGAAAAACAAAGCGAACGCCGGCATGACAAAAGGATTGGGATCAAGCCCGTTGTATGCCGGAAGCGAATACATATTGGTGACCATATTGTACGGGGCGGTCAATCTGTTGTTTCGCAGCTTTACCGGGGTCTGCGCCTGCTTTTCCGGGTCAGGCTCCTCAGTTTCCCACGCGCAGTCATAGCCTGAGAGAAGCTCGGAAAGCTGTTTTTCCTCGCGGGCCGGTATCCATCCGGAAAGCAAAAGAGAACTCTCGGTGCACAAAAGCCTTTCGGCAGCCTCAGCCTTTTCTACTTTAGCGAAAAGCCTGTCGGAACACAGTTTCATCTCGTCTCTTTCGGAAGCCTGCTCTGTGATCTGCCCGACGATATCCGCTTTCTCAGCCGCAAGCTCTTCCAGCTTTTTCTCGCAGAGTTCGATATTTTGTTTGGGAGTCCCCTGCAGTTTGCCGGGGGAGACCGGAGAAAAGCTGAAAGGCCGGAGCGTTTCCGTCGCCGCCGCTGCGTCATCTTTCAGACAAATAAGCAGGACGTAACGCTGATCCCTGTCGGACGATACTTCAGTCAGACATGATTCCGGCACTTTTTCCGAAAGCGCCGTTTCAGCCGCCGCGTAATTGTCGTCATGCGGCATGGTACCCATAACGGCGTCGCACAGCACAGTGCCGTTTTTCGCGGGGTCAAGGTCCAAATCCAGGTTTTCCCACGGTTTCAGCGAGCCGATCATCATTCTGACGCGGCCTTCCTCGGCAGTTACGCCTCTGACGCCGGAATCGAGCCTGTCGAGTTTCGCGGCTGTTTCGAGATTTCCGGCCAACATGCTTTCGTCCAAAAACACGCCGCGCGTCACTTCCGGTCTGGGTGATAAGAGTTTGGATTTTACGGGCGAGTATTTATCCAGGACTTTTAATCCGCTCTGGAGCTTTGCGTAATCGTTCCGGAATTTGGCAAGATCTCCGGATTCCCTTTTTAAAACGGCTGATATTTCCGGTTCCTCCGGAAATGCCGAGGGTTCGGAGATTTCAACGCATCCCAAAAGCATCAATCCTTTGAGAAGCTCTTCGCGATCGGAGCGGACAGCCAAGATCCGGAGTTTTTTCATCTTTTCAATGGCCATCAGCCGGTCACTATCCTTTCCACGACAAGCGATGCGGCCTTATCGAGCATTTTCTCCGCGCGCGCGCGCATAACCGCTTTTTTGGTCTCGGTTTCACCGGAGAGCTTTTCCGCGTCCTCCGCAGCCTTTTCGTCAGCTTTCCTGAGGAGCTCTTTCAGCTCATCATCAGCTTTTTTTACGGCGGCTTCGATCTCGGCAAGTCCCTGCGATTCCGCGTCTCTGACGGCTTTTTTCGCATCCGCCGCGGCGTCGGCTTTGAGCTTTTTGGCTTTTTCCTCGGCCTCGCTTATCGTTTTTATCGCTTCAAGCGACATTGAAACACCTCCTTATGATGCAAAATTCATACACAGAACGCGCCGCACAATAATCGCTTTTTGGATTTTATAACATTCTCTCCGTAAAAGCAAGAAAAAACATATTGAATGTGTGAAATATTTTTGTACGATTCCCCAAAGCGCGTATACCGAAATATATATCCGCCCGTTTTTATAAAATAATCGGAGGACCTCTTGTCTCGGCGGCCCGCATCAGCTATAATCAATCGCGACCGCAGGGATAACAAATCTGCCGGAAACCGGAAACCGAACGCTGCGAGACGGATAAAAGGAATGATCGTTTATGATTAAAAGAAACCGCACCCGGCGCTTCGGCGACCGCAAAGAAGGACGCAAACTCCGATCTATCAGCGCTTTTTACAGATTTACACCTTTTATAATGAAGACGCGCAACGACGCGTGCAACTACTTCAAAGACAGCATCGAGGTCACCGAAACCGACAAGTGGCTCAGGCAAAAACGCGCCGAAGGATACAAAGGCATGGGCATGTTGCACCTTTTTATCGCCACGTATGTCAGGACCATTGCACTTCTGCCCGCCCTCAACCGCTTCGTTTCGGGCCAGCGCATATACTCCCGGGATACCATTGAGATAGTCCTCGCGGTAAAAAGGGCGCTGACTGCCGAAGCCACCGAAACGACGATAAAAGTGAATTTCGATCCCGAGGATACCGTATTCGACGTCTACAGGAAACTCAACGCGTCCGTTGACGAGATCAAGGCCGGAGAGGCGGAAAACAGCACGGAGAAAGTCGCCGGAGCATTGTGCAGGCTGCCCGCGCTGTTTCTCAAATTCACCATATGGCTTCTTAATATAATGGATTATTTCGACCTGCTCCCGATTCCTCTGATCGACGCGAGCCCGTTTCACGGGTCTATGATCATAACGGACATGGGTTCTCTCGGTTTGCCTCCCATATATCACCATCTGTACAACTTCGGCAACCTGCCGGTTTTTATAGCTTTCGGGGCAAAACGCAAATCCGTCGAACCGGACGATCAATTCAGAGCTGAGGAGCGTAAATACATCGATTTCACCGCCGTAACGGACGAGCGCACGGTGGACGGTTATTACTACGCCGCCGCATTCAAACATGTCAAATACTTCATTCGCAATCCCCGGTTTTTGGAAAAGCCGCCGGAAAAAGTCGAGGAAGACGTTTTTTAAGTTTTCATGTATTTTGCGATACGGTATTGCAAAACATCAATATCCGGTGTAAACTATGTCCGGAGTTTCTGAAAAGCAGCAAATACTATCCCAAATCCGACCGGGATCATTTACGGAGACATATGCGTATGGACCTGAAAAAAAGGCGCCGCGGCGACAGGAGAGACGGGTATCTTGTTCGGGACGTCGACCCGTTGCATTTATTTATGCCGTATCTCATGCCCAACCGCGCCGACAACGAAGCTTTTATAAGCGAGACCATAGATTTGACGCCGATACTTGAATTTCTCGAGAAAAAAAACTCGGATGCCGTCGGCAGGAATTATAACATCTTTCATGTCATTGCTGCCGCCGTTGTCAAAACGATCACCCTGCGTCCGCGGCTTAACCGCTTTATAAAAGGCCACCGCACATATGACCGCAAAGACCTCTCGCTCGCCTTTGTTGTTAAAAAACAGTTTTCGGACTCCGCCGAAGAAGCGTTGGCTTTTGCAACCTTCGACGGGGACACCACTCTTGAACTTCTTTACGACACGCTGATCCGGGAGATAAGCGCCTGCCGGGACGATAAGCAAACAGACAACTCCACAAAAGGCATGGAATTCTTTTCCCGGTTTCCCCGGTGGCTGATGCGCGTCATCGTCCTCATACTGCGCATAATGGACTACTACGGCAAGGTCCCTGTGTCGCTTGTCAAAACCGACCCGAACCACGCCACCGCTTTTATTTCAAACTTGGGCTCCATCAAACTCAACGCAGCCTATCACCACTTGAATAATTGGGGAACCAATTCCCTCTTTCTCGTTATCGGCGAAAAATACCCGGCCGCTTACAGGAAAGAGGACGGCGGCTCCGAATACAGGCCCTCGCTGAATCTCGGACTTACCGTTGACGAACGCATTGCGGACGGTTATTATTATTCCGGTTCGATTCGTCTGCTCAAGCACCTTTTGGCGCATCCGGAGCTGCTTGATCTGCCCGCAAAGGAGGAAGTTGAATTTTGAAAGTGAAAACTCCCTGGTATTCCGTAGCCGGCGATACCCCTACAACGCTTGATTACCCGGATTGCACAATGTTCGAGGCTGTCGAGGCCTGCGCGGAAAAATACCCGGATCATATCGCTTATGACTTTACGGGCAAACGCACGAGCTACTCACGGGCGTTGGACGATATTTGCGAATGCGCCCGATCTCTCAGGGCTATCGGTATTCGGGAATACGACAGGGTAACGATATGCCTTCCCAATACCCCTCAGGCGGTAACCATGTTTTACGCGATCAACATGATCGGCGCCGTCGCCAACATGATACACCCTTTGTCTTCCGAAAATGAGATAAAGTTTTATTTGAACGACTCCAAAAGCGTCGCGGCGATAACTCTCGACCTTTTTTACGGCAAATTCAGTTCCGTAATAAAAAGCACTCCCTGCCTGAAAAGTCTCATTATAACAAGCGTGAAAGACGCACTGAGCCGTGTTATGAAGCTCGGATATAAGTTCACGGAAGGAAGAAAGATCACTCCCTTGCCGAGAGACGCCGATATAATCCTATGGCGCGATTTTCTGAAGGCCGGCTCGTCTTTAACGGAAGATCCCCGAATCCGGCATAAAAAAACAGACCCCGCCGTTATACTGTACAGCGGCGGCACTACCGGCATCACAAAGGGCATATTGCTCTCGAACCTCAATTTCAACGCGCTGGGATGTCAAGTGGTCGCCGCCAACCCGATATTCGGCCCCGGCGACAAAATGCTGGCGATAATGCCGATGTTCCACGGTTTCGGTCTGGGCGTCAGCATCCACGCCATGCTCATTCACGGAGGGCGCTGTATTTTAGTCCCGCGCTTTACCGCCTCTACATACGCGGACCTTCTGAGAAAGCATAAACCCGGCTTCATTGCCGGAGTACCGACGCTGTACGAGGCTCTGCTTCGCATCGAAGGCATAGACGACCTCGATCTGTCTTGCCTGAAGGGAGTGTTCTCGGGAGGCGACTCGCTTTCGACAGAGCTTAAAAAACGTTTTGACGCTTTTCTCCGCGCCCACAACGCCTCCGTCCTCCTGCGCGAGGGCTACGGTACCACAGAATGCGTTACCGCCAGCTGTCTGACCCCGCCCCATACTTCCCGCGAAGGCAGCATCGGCATTCCTCTGCCGGACACATTTTATAAGATCGTCAAAACCGGGACCGTCGACGAAGTGCCGTACGGCGCGGAAGGCGAGATATGCATCTGCGGGCCGACCGTTATGCTTGAATACGCGGGACGTCCCGAAGAAACAGCGAAGACCCTCAGAAAACACGCCGACGGACTCACTTGGCTCCACACGGGCGATCTCGGAGTAATGGATCAAGACGGTTTCGTCTATTTCCGCCAGCGCTTAAAGCGGCTGATCATAACGAGCGGTTACAACGTATACCCTTCTCAGCTCGAAAACATTCTCGACGCGAACAAATATGTCCATATAAGCTGCGTCATCGGAGTCAAAGACCCGTATAAAATACAGAAGGTAAAGGCTTTCATCGTTCTCAAGCCCGGATATCTCCCCTCCGACGACATCAGAGAAGAACTGCTCCGCTACTGTGAAAAAAACATGGCCAAACACGCCGTGCCGAGCGATATAGAGTTCAGGGACGATCTTCCGAAGACCCTTGTCGGCAAAGTCGCCTACCGTATGCTCGAGGAAGAGGAACTGAGCAAAGCCTCGGCGTAAGATGCAGTTTCCGGAAAAACACATCGACGCCCATGCACGTTCATAACAGTGATAAGCCGACCGACGGCCGGGACAACAGAAACCGCGGGGATGTAATGCATAACATCGCCGCGGTTTTATCGGGCATCGGCTGTTTTTCCGGCGGATTTCAGCCTTTGCGCCCGCCGGGAAGAAGAAATGAAAAAGCTTGTGAAAACCAATTTACGGAACGAATTGCATGGAGGAAGAAATGTATTATTCAACAACATATCCATCGCCCGTAGGAATGATTACTCTTGCGTGTCATGATGATAACCTTGTCGGTCTGTGGACAGAGGGGCAAAAATATCACGGAGACACCATACCCGAAGCTATGACGGAAAACAATGATTTACCTGTATTCGTCATAGCAAAAAAATGGCTGGACAGATATTTCGCCGGCGAAAAACCCGATATCGCCGAGTTGCCGCTGGCTCCTATAGGCGGAGAGTTTCGTCAAGCGGTCTGGAAAATCCTTTGTGAGATACCATACGGTAAAGTCACCACATACGGCGATATAGCAAAAAAAATCGCGGCGAAAACGGGCAAAGAAAGAATGTCCGGCCGGGCGGTCGGCGGAGCTGTCGGACATAACCCCATATCTGTTATTATTCCCTGTCATCGGGTCGTCGGTTCAAACGGCAGCTTGACAGGCTTTTCCGGCGGCCTTCAAACGAAAGTTAAACTGCTTGAATTGGAAGGCGCAGATATGTCAAACCTTTTTATTCCCAAAAAAGGCACGGCGCTCTGAATAACAGTTGTATCAACTCCGGTCGATTTGCATAATAATTGCGAATCGGCCGGTAATTATTCGGATCATATGAATAATATTGCATTTTTATTAAGATTATCTTGACATTATTCGGATAATGATACATAATTATTCATATTCTTATGCATAATTATCCGGAGTGTTATTATGACTGACTTGTACGCGCACAAAATATTCATAGACGGAGCGGAGGGCACTACCGGCCTCAGGCTGAAAGAGCGCCTCAAATCCCGCAGGGACATAGTCCTTCGAGTCCTGAGCGAGAACGAGCGCCGCGATCCCGGACGGCGGCGAGAGGAGCTCAATTCATGCGACATCGCGTTTCTGTGCCTGCCGGACGACGCGGCGCGCGAAGCGGTGCGCATGGTCGAAAATCCGAGGGTGCGCATCATCGACGCATCGACGGCGCACCGGACGGCCGAAGGCTGGGACTACGGGTTCCCCGAACTGTCGCCGGAGCATTTTTCCGCCTGTTCCTCATCTTTGCGAATCACAAATCCCGGCTGTCACGCCTGCGGCTTCACGGCGCTCATATACCCGCTTGTTAAGCATGGTCTCCTATCGTCGCGGGCAAAACTCCGCTGCTTTTCCCTGACCGGATACAGCGGCGGCGGAAAACCGATGATCGCCCGGTATGAGGACCCGGAGCGGGATGAATCTTACGGCGCGCCGAGACAGTATGCCCTCGATCAGCGGCACAAGCACCTGAGCGAAATGAGGGCCGTCTGCGGTCTTGAAACATGTCCTGTCTTCTGTCCCGTGATTTTTGACCGGTACAGCGGCATGGAAGTGACCGTGCCTTTGTTCGGAGAAGAACTCACCGAAGGGGCTTCTGTAAAAGATGTTAAGGAAGTCTTTCGAAAGCACTACGACGGTGAAATCGTGAACTACCGGGAAAACATCGACGACGGCGGATATCTGTCCGCGACCCGGCTTTCCGGAACGGACGGCATGCTTATAACCGTCGCGGGAGACGAGGAGCGTATATTGCTCATAGCCGTATTCGACAATCTCGGCAAGGGCGCGTCCGGATCGGCTATTGAATGCATGAACATCATGCTCGGCAAAAAGCCGTCTTTAGGCCTCACATTATTATGATACAGCTGCACAATAAGGCAGCCTGAAAGGATAAAAAAATGGATATAAAAGAAATAAGCGGCGGTATATGCGCCGCGGAAGGTTTTAAGGCCGCGGGGATACACTGCGGTATAAAAAAAGACCCCGAAAAAAAAGACTTGGCTCTCATTTTGAGCGAAAAAAAAGCTTCCTGCGCGGCCGTTTATACTTTAAATTTCGTTAAGGGCGCGCCTCTGATAGTGACAAAGGCAAATATCGCGGACGGATATGCAAAAGCGATAATCTGCAACAGCGGCAATGCAAACACATGCAACGCGGACGGCGTCAAAGTGGCTGAGGGCATGTGCGAGGATGTGGCGGCGGCGCTCGGCATATCCGCCGGCGACGTTGTTGTGGCCTCTACCGGCGTTATAGGCAAACCGCTTGACATAAACGTCATAAAATCCGGCATACCGAAGCTGATAAAATCTCTCGGCCGCGACGGCGACGGCGCGGCGGCGGCGATAATGACGACCGACATCATCAAGAAGGAACTGGCCGTCAGCTTCAAATGCGGCGGCAAGATCTGCAAACTCGGCGGCATCGCCAAAGGCTCGGGCATGATACATCCCGACATGGCAACTTTACTTGTTTTTATAACAACGGACGCCGCAATATCGCCGAATATGCTTCATATCGCTCTGTCCGAGGACGTGAAAACCGGTTTTAACATGATCAGCGTAGACGGGGACACCTCAACCAACGACATGGTCGTCGTCTTAGCCAACGGTATGGCCTCAAATCCCGAAATAACGGCAGACGGCGAAGATTTTGAAGTTTTCCGCGCGGCGCTCGGTAAAGTGACCTCAGAGCTTTGCAAACTGATAGCAAAAGACGGCGAGGGCGCGACAAAGCTTATAGAGTGTTCGGTCAAGGGCGCTCTGACCGACAAAGACGCAAGGGCTGTCGCAAGAACTGTCGTTTCTTCCCCTCTCGTTAAAACCGCCGTATTCGGCGCCGACGCCAACTGGGGAAGAGTGCTCTGCGCCGCGGGTTACAGCGGTGCCGACGCGGACCCGTTTAAGATCGATGTTGCGTTTGCTTCCGCAGCCGGGACAGTCGAGGTCTGCAAATCGGGCTTCGGGCTGCCTTTCTCGGAGGAAGACGCCAAAAAGACCCTGAGCGATAATGAGATACGCATAGAGATCGACCTCAATTCGGGCAAGGGTTCGGCAAGGGCTTACGGCTGCGACCTGACGTACGACTACGTAAGAATCAACGGCGATTACAGGTCATAAGAAAAAAATGACTGCAAACAGGAGGAAAAACCAATGACTCCGGATAACAGCCGGCGGGCGGAAGTCTTAACGCACGCTCTGCCGTACATAAGAAGATACCGCGATAAGACGATAGTGGTCAAATACGGCGGCAGCGCCATGGTGCGGGACGATCTGAAAAAAGCCGTAATGGGCGACATTGCACTTTTGTCCCTGATAGGGATAAAGGTCGTTCTCGTGCACGGCGGAGGCCCTGAAATTACCGAATTCATGAAAAAAATAGGCAAAGAACCCGAATTCACCGACGGGCTGCGCGTCACGGACGCCGAGACGGCGGAGATCGCACAAATGGTACTCGCCGGAAAAATCAACAAGACTCTTGTCAATCTCATCGAAAACATGGGCGGAAAAGCCATCGGTCTCTCCGGCGCGGACGGCCACCTCATCAGGGCAAAAGAACTCGATCCCCGGCTCGGTTTCGTCGGAGAGATAACCGAGATCAACACCGAGCTTATAACGGACCTTTCGGAAAAAGGATATATTCCGGTCATCTCAAGCATAGGTTACGATAAAGCCGGCAACGTCTACAATATAAACGCTGACGCCGCCGCCGCCGCTATCGCCGGCGCGCTTAAAGCCGAGAGCCTCATCTCCATGACGGACACCGCCGGCATACTTCGAGACAAAAACGACCCGGCTTCGCTGATCCCCGAGATCTGCGTCAGCGACGCGCCGCGGCTTATCGGAGACGGCATAATAACGGGGGGCATGATCCCAAAGATCAATTGCTGCACTGAGGCTATACGACGAGGAGTGAAAAAAGTATTCGTCATCGACGGCCGGATACCGCACTCAATAATAATAGAGACCCTCACGGACGAGGGCATAGGCACAATGTTCACGGGAAGCGAGATTTGAACAAACTCAGATCCCGGTGACACGAACTGTATGAAAGGAACTGATATTCTATGGATACGAAAAAACTGACCTTCGAGTTTACGGCACACACATACGATCGTTTCCCGGTTGAGATCGTCGGCGGCAGCGGCTGTCATTTGACCGACGAAACGGGAAAAACATATATCGACCTCGGAAGCGGCATCGCTGTCAACAGCCTCGGCATGGCCTTCAAAGAGTGGCAGGACGCGGTCATCGGGCAGATACTCCGCTTTCAGCACTGCTCAAACCTGTATTACTCCGCGCCGTGCGCGAAACTCGCGGAAATGCTTTGCGCGCGCACCGGATATAAAAAAGTGTTTTTCGCTAACTCAGGCGCGGAGGCCAACGAATGCGCGATAAAAGCGGCCCGCCGCTTCTCCTTTTTAAAGCACAACGACGAAAATCACGGGACGGTGATCACACTCAAAAACGGTTTCCACGGAAGAACGATCACCACCCTGTCCGCCACCGGCCAGGATTCTCTGAAAACCGGTTTCGGCCCGCTCACGCCCGGTTTTGTCCACGCCGACCCCGAAGACGCCAGTTCAGTGCGGCGTTTTGCGGAAAAGGGAGACTGCGCGGCTGTCATGATCGAACTTATACAAGGCGAGGGCGGCGTCAACGTTCTGACGCCCGGTTTTGTGGCCGAGATCGTCAGTATCGCGAAAGAATTCGACCTTTTGGTGATCGCGGACGAAATCCAAACCGGAAACGGACGGACCGGAAAACTGTTCTCATACATGCATTACGGCTTTGTGCCGGATATTGTCACAACGGCGAAAGGGCTCGCCGGCGGATTGCCGCTCGGCGCCGTCCTTTTGGGAGAAAAGGTCAAGGACGTTTTTTCGCCCGGGACCCACGGTTCGACCTTCGGCGGCAACCCCATAGCCTGCGCGGGAGCGATAAGCGTCCTGTCCGCCTTAACGGACGAGCTTTTGGCGGGGGTAACAAAAAGGCAAAAACTGATAGTCGACGCCCTGAGCGACGCGCCCGGAGTTTCGGAAATCTCAGGCATGGGACTCATGCTCGGCATATCATGTGCAAGGCCGGCAAAAGAGATAATCGCGCAATGCATCGAAAACGGAGTTCTCGTTTTGTCCGCCAAAGAGAAAGTAAGGCTGCTGCCGCCGCTGAACATCCCCATTGACGATCTGATGAAAGCCGTTAACGTATTAAAGGAGGCGCTTGCCGGATGAAACATTTGCTGAAACTCTTCGACTTGACTGAAAAAGAAATCAACGACATCCTGAATCTTGCCGACCAACTCAAATACGAAAGAAAGCACGGTCTCTCGCACCGGCTCCTTGAAGGCAAAATGTTAGGTATGATCTTCCGAAAATCATCAACTCGCACACGGGTCTCTTTTGAGGCCGGAATGTATCAGTTGGGCGGCGGCTCACTGTTTTTGAGCGCCTCTGACCTTCAGATAGGGCGAGGCGAGCCGGTGCAGGACACTGCCCGCGTCTTGTCCAGATATCTCGACGGCATCATGATCAGGACCTTTGCTCAAGAAGAGGTCGAAGCCCTGGCCGAATACGGCTCTATCCCGGTCATAAACGGTCTCACAGATTACGCGCATCCCTGTCAGGTCCTCGCAGACCTAATGACGATTCGCGAATACAAGGGAACGACAAAAGGGAAAAAACTCTGCTATATAGGCGACGGCAATAACATGGCAAATTCACTGATCGTCGGCGGGATAAAAACCGGAATGTCTGTCGCGGTAGGCTGTCCGAACGGATATGAGCCTGACGCGATAGTGACGGATTGGGCAAAATCAAAAGGGGATTTTCTTTGTACTCAGGATATCTTTGAAGCCGCAAAAGACGCCGACGCGGTATACACGGACGTTTGGGCCTCCATGGGCATGGAGGAGGAGATCATCCGCCGGAAAAATGACTTTTCGGAATACAAGGTCACGTCTAAACTCATGTCCGTCGCGAAAAACGACGCTGTCGTCCTGCATTGCCTGCCGGCCCACCGCGAGGAAGAGATCACAACGGAAATATTCGAGCAGCACGCCGACGAGATATTCGAGGAAGCCGAAAACAGACTGCACGCTCAAAAAGCGGTACTTGTAAAGCTGCTCGGCGGCCGATGACCCCGGGAAATGCTTTTTTACCCGGTGAAAAGAACCGCTATGAGCAATACAGCTGCGCCGGTCACGCCGGTTTGACGCCGGTTTTCTTCATCGCCGTGAACCTAAACCCTAAACAGGCTCCGCACACTCCGCCCAAGATATGCGTTACCCGAGAAATATCGTCGACTTTTGTCAGAGCGTCCGCGACTTCTTTTCCCAAATAGAAAACAAACACAAAAATCAAAGTCAAGGGTATCGCCCCGCCGCGCGCGCCGGCAAGCGAAGACATCGTTATCATCATAAAAACTATTCCCGAGGCGCCGAGAAGCCCCGTGTGCGGAAAAAACACCCACTGTACGACTCCGGATGCAAAGGCGGTTATTACGATAGCCGCCGCTAAAGATCTGCTTCCGTATTTCTCCTCAAGGGGCGGCCCGATAACAAGCATAAGCAGCATGTTTGCCATATAGTGCTCATAGCCCGAATGTCCCAGCGCGTGCAGGAAAAAGCGCGGATATGTCAAAGGGTCGGCCAAAGACGACCGGTAAACGCAAAACAGTTTTATCGTCGACGCTCCGCCGGTCATCTCTCCCGAAACAAGCGCTGCGAAAGAAATAAGCGCGAAAGTCAAAACCACGGGCGAATTGTATTGAATCCTTTTTAATAATTTCATAAAACGTCTCCGATCCCTTTTTCAAATCATTATACACGTTAAGAAACAATTTAAACACTTGTTTTTTCCCGGGAGCGGACTTATAATATTTTTGCCCCGGCAGCATAAAAAGCGAAAGGACCGATCATTATTATGACGCCGATCGAGATCCTGCACGAGATCGTAACGACCGAACATAACGCGAGACAGCTCTATGAGAGCGCCGTTAAAAACAGAAATTATTTCAAGGAATATATGAATGAAAAAACGGCCGCCATCAGACACGAGCGCTTTGAAGAAGCTTACAGGCGAACGGAGGAGTTCGACAGGAGCGAAACCGGGGCTGCGGACGAGGAAATCAGGCAAATCGACGATCAATTCAATGTCAACCTGAAAAAATACAAAGACTACTTTGAAGCAAACAAAGAAAAAACGGCGAAAAAGATGTTTGACATGATAACCGCGCAGGACCCCGGAGAGGAAAATGTTTAGGCCGGTCACCGGTTACGGCTGCGTCGCGACAAAGGTCAAGGCCATGTACGGCAAAAGGCTGTCCGGCGAGGAATGGGACCGGATAAAAAACTCCGAAAGTGCAGCGGACGTCACAGCCGTGCTTAAAAACTCTTTGGGATGGAAGCATGCGGGAGATATGCTCCCCGAAGGCTGCGACAACACAAAACAGCTGATATCAGCCATCAGAGTATGCATACGAACAGACCGTGAAACACTTTACAAATACGCTTCGGAGGCCGACAGGCGCTATGTTGATTTTTGCGTGAAAGAGGACGAGTATAAGCACATACTCGGTTCCCTGCGCAGGCTCATATCGGGCAGCGACGCCGGTTTGAGGCGTCCGCCTGACATGACGCTCCGAAAAAGCCGTATAAACTTCCCGGCTCTCGAGAACGCCAAAAACCGCTCCGAATTGATAAACGCCGTTTCCGGAAGCATGTATCACGATATTTTAAGCGCGGCGCCGGTCACCGCGGGATCCGATCTTCCGGATTACGCCGCTGTTTCCGCCCTTCTCGAAAACGCATACCGTTCGGCTCATTACAAATATCTCACAAGAAAATACAAAGGTACGGCGAAGCATCTGCTGACGGAAAGAGTCCGCATCGAGGCCGACATGGTCAACATCCTCATACTCATTCGGATATTGAGATATTTCCCGAAATCGATCACCGCCGCGGACGAAATACTTATCCCGCTCGGCCGTTTCCTCAGTAAAAAGCTCATAGCGGAAATATCGGCGGCGGCGTCCGAACAAGAAGCCGTTGACATATTAAAAACCACCCGGTGGAGATCCGTTTTTGACGATTATCATCCCGCCGATCTTGATCGTTTGTTTGACGGCGCGATCAACGCTCTCAACAAAAAACTGCTTCGATCTTCTGAACCGAATTTCGCCGCGGTCGCGGCTTATATCGGTTTAAAAGAGGCCGACGGAGAGCGGCTTATCAGGGCTATAACAGCCCTCGGCTACGGGTTGAGACCCAACATATGACCCCCGGTGCAATAACAAAAAACGAGGCGACGCAGCATGGCTAAAGAAAAACTTACAATGGTCACTCTTTCGGGCCCTGTCGTATTGGTCGACACCGCTCTGCAGAGATTTGTGCAAAATCGCGAATTTCATCTTGTCAACGCCGCCGAAGCCATGCGGGCGATAAAAAAACTCTTCCCTTTTAAAACGCCCAATCCGTACTCGGTGCCCTTGAAGAAAGCTTATGACTCGATGGAAATATTTAAGACCGCTCCCGAATACCGCGATTTTACCGCGCGGGACTTCACCGCCAGAAGCACAACTGAGTATTTTGACGACCTGTACGACATAATTTGCGGTCTTCACGAAGAGTTGGACATGCTGAACGACCGCATCAAAGAAAACGAAATCACCCGCGCGCAGCTCAATCAGCTGCACGGTATAGACGAACGCTTGGCCGACCTCGTTGACATGACCTATGTGGAATTCCGTTTCGGCAGGGTACTTGCAGTTAACTACGAAGATCTGTACGAAAGCGCCGACACAAGAAGCGACGCGTACTTGATACGCACCGGCGAAGATGAGTCTTGGGTATACGGGATATATTTCGCATTGCCGGGAAATGTGGACCAAGTCGACGCGATCTTCGGCACAAGCGGCTTTGAGCGTATCCACCTTTCGGAAAGGATCGACCCGACCGTCACTCCGGATGAAATGCTCATGCAGATCGAAACCGAAACAAACGAGGCCCGGGAAAAATGCAAAGAAATAGAACTGACTATCCGAAAAATAAAAAACACTGATTCCGACGAACTGTTCGCGCGTTATTCGCATTTGAGGTTTTTAAACGAATCGTTTGAACTGCGTTCATACGCTGGACACAGAAACGAAAAGTTTTTTATCGTCGGCTGGGTTCCCGACCGCAGCGCGAAAGACTATGCGGATGAATGCTCAAAGATTCCCGAATTCGGCTGCGTACTTACCAAACCTAAAAAAAAAGCCCATTTCAATCCCCCGGTAAAATCAGATAAAGGCTTGATATCAAACACATTTACACCTTTCCTGAAAATGTACGGGATGCCTTCGTATTATGAGATCGACCCCACCCTTTTCATGGCGATAACCTATATAGTCATATTCGGCGTAATGTTCGGAGACGTCGGGCAAGGCATTATTTTAAGCCTTGCCGGGTTTTTATTGTGGACAAAAAAACGAATGTGGCTCGGAAAAATCATCGTTTGCGTCGGCATTTCTTCCGCGGTTTTCGGTTTTGTATACGGCAGCGTTTTCGGTTTCGAGCATATACTGCCCGGATTTAAAGTTTTGGAAAACGGAAACGCCGTTTTGATACTTATCGCTTCGGCAGCCGCCGGTTTTATTCTGATTTTGATCTGCATGATCATGAATATGATAAACGGCATTATTCAAAACGATATAAAAAAGCTGCTGTTTTCCTCCAACGGTCTCGCGGGCTTTGTTTTATACGGCGGAGTTTTTGCCGGCGCGGCTTTTTCGTTTGCGCTGAAAACAAATGTCTTCACTTTACCGTACATATGCCTTGTCATAATACTGCCGACACTGATCATCCTCTTTGCCGATCCTCTCGAAAAGCTCGCGGAAAAGAAAAAGCGCCCTTTCTCCGTTAAGATCGGTTCTTTTCTTGTCGAAGGATTTTTCGAGCTGTTTGAAACGGCTCTCGCTTATATCTCCAACACCGTATCGTTTTTGCGTATCGGCGCTTTTGCGATAAGCCACGCCGGCATGATGAGCGTCGTTTTTATGCTCAGCGGCAACGGCTCAAACATTATCGGTTTGATCATCGGCAACGCCATTGTTATGGGTATCGAAGCCGTATTGGTTTGCATACAGGTAATGCGTCTTGAATTCTATGAATTGTTCGGACGTTTTTACGGCAGCGGCGGAGAGAGTTTTTCTCCCAACATAATAGACTATGAAATGATCCCGAAAAACTAAACCGGCCGCGCCCTTCACGGCGGGAAATATGAGCTTTTCCTTATTTTAAATACCGGAGGTCCGAGTCATGAATATTCTTTTCGCAGCTTTCCTTTTGCTCTTTGCGGTCGCCCTTCCTTTGTATTTTATTTACCGACGGGCAAAAGGCGGGAAAAGAGGAAAAGCGCCTCTTTTGATAAACCTCTTTTCGTTTTTCGGTGTGATCGCGTTCGCGTCGGTGTATCTGTTCGCCAGATCCGCCTTGGCCGCAGGCCCCTCCGTCTCCTCAGGCCCGGCAAGCTCCGCCGCCCTCGCTGACGGGCTGCAAAACGGGCTGACTTATATTGCCGCCGCGCTTGCCGTCGGGCTGTCCGGCATCGGCGGGGGGGTAGCCGTCGCCTCTTCCGCCTCAGCCGCCTTGGGCGCCCTCTCCGAGAACGACGGAATCCTCGGGAAGGCCCTGATATTCGTCGGCATGGCCGAGGGCGTGGCTCTGTACGGGCTTCTTATAGCCTTTATGATACTGATGGGCTGAATCTATGCGTTATTATTTGATCAGCGACGACGACGACGCTTTAACGGGCATGCGGCTTGCCGGTATTGAAGGCAAAAAAGCGCAAAGCCGAAATGAAGTTGAAGAATGCATCGAAAGAGTCGTCGCGGATGACAGTATCGCCGTAATGCTCATTACCGAAAAATGCGCCCGCATGGCTCCTTCGCGGATCAAATCGATCAAACTCTCCGCACACCGCCCGCTCGTTGTAACGATACCGACCGGCACTGACACGGGCGACGGCGCCGAGTCTGTGACTGACGCCATACGAAACGCCATCGGCATTAAAATATGATCCGGAGCTGATATACCGTGACCGACAGGGAAAAACTTGATATTTTCAATAAAACCGTCTTAAACGAAGCCATGGCCGACTCAAAAAGAATCACCGAGCAGTTTGAGAAAGCTGTCGAGACCGCGACAAAACAAGCCGAAGACGCCATTGACCTTGAGGTACAAAAATACGAGGTCGCCAAGAGGGCTGAAATAACGGCGCGCGAAAGGCGCAGGATACGCTCCGAAAAAAACGACCGCCATCACAAACTGCTCGAATTTCGTGAGGACTGCGCGGGCGAGACATATAAGACGGTAACGGAATATATCGACGAATTCATAAAAACCGATAAATATCCGGACTATCTTGTCCGCATACTGACCGGCGCCGCGAAGCGGCTCCCGGACAATACGCCGGCTGAAATATATCTGCGTCCCGAGGACATGCATCTTTCGGGCTACCTGATCGATAAAGTCCCCGGAATAAGCATGAGTTTTAACAAGGGAACTTTCAGCTTGGGAGGCATGTGGCTTTCGGCTCCGCAGCTCAAACTCAGGATCGACATGAGTTTTGACTCCGCCATGTCCGATATCATAGGGCATTTCTCGGAATTGTCGGGCATGATACCCGAATGACAACTCCCGCAGCATAAAAGAGGTTACGCCAAATGGACACACAATACTACATACACGGCATAAACGGCCCCGTCATAACCGTTAAGGGCGGCCGCTCCCTCCCGATGATGAGCTTGGTATACGTCGGGAACATGCGCCTTCCCGGCGAAGTCGTCAGCGCTGCGGACGACACGACGATCGTGCAGGTCTATGAAGACAGCTCCGGGCTCGTAAACGGGCAGCCCGTATATCACACGGGCATGCCTATGACCGTTATGCTCGGCCCCGGCATGCTCGGCGGCATTTATGACGGGATTGCAAGACCTCTCAAAAGAATCGCGGACGAAACGGGGTTTTTCATTACAAAAGGAATTAGCTTTCCGGCTGTCGATACAGAGAAAAAATGGGACGTCACGATGGATATAGTTTCGGGCGACGAGCTTCGCGGAGGCATGGTATTTGCCCGCTGCGCCGAGACGCCCGCGATTGAGCACAGATGTACCGTGCCGCCCGGCGTTAAAGGGACGGCGCGGGACGTCGCCTCCTCGGGCAGCCGGACCGTTACGGAAGTTTTAGCCGTTATCGAGGACTCAAAAGGGCACAAAACGCCTTTGACGCTCTCGCAAATATGGCCCATAAGGAAAAACCGGCCCGTAAAAAAACGCCTGCCCGTATCACGACCGCTCATTACGGGGCAAAGGATAATAGACACCCTGTTCCCCTTGGGCAAAGGCGGATGCGCCGCTATACCGGGACCTTTCGGCGCGGGAAAGACCATGGTGCAGCATCAACTCGCCAAATGGTCCGACGCCGACGTCATCGTCTATTTGGGCTGCGGCGAACGCGGCAATGAAATGACACAGGTACTCGAAGAGTTTTCCGAACTCACGGACCCCCGCAACGGAAGACCGCTTATGGAGCGGACCATACTCATTGCGAACACCTCCAATATGCCGGTCGCGGCGAGAGAGGCTTCGATCTACACCGGGATCACGATGGCTGAGTATTATCGCGATATGGGTTACCACGTCGCTCTCATGGCGGACTCCACCTCGCGGTGGGCGGAAGCTCTGCGCGAGATATCCGGCAGACTTGAGGAAATGCCGGCGGAAGAGAGTTTCCCCGCATATCTACCCTCTCGGCTTGCCGGATTCTATGAGAGAGCGGGTTATGCCGAAACGACCTCCGGCACGGAAGGGTCGGTCACCATAGTAGGCGCTGTGTCGCCGCAGGGCGGAGACTTTTCCGAACCCGTCACGCAGAACACCAAACGCTTTATCAGATGTTTCTGGGCTCTTGACCGCGCACTGGCTTATTCAAGACACTTCCCCGCCTTGAACTGGACCGAATCATACTCGGAATATCATAACGATCTCGCACAGTGGTATGACGAAAACTTCGGTCCGGATTTCAATGAAATGCGCATGCGCGTCACGGAGCTTCTGAAAGAAGAAACCTCTTTGATGGAAATAGTAAAACTCATAGGGGCGGACGTGCTGCCGGACGATCAGAAACTCGTGATCGAGATTACAAAGGTCATCCGGGAGGGTTTTTTGCAGCAGAACGCGTTTCACAGCGCCGATTCATATACGCCGCCCGCCGTTCAAGCTTCCATGCTTGAAATAATCCTGCATCTGTATGACGAAGCCAAAACGCTTACTCTGCATAATATCCCCCTCGGCAGGCTGACGGAGACAGGGATTTTTTCGGCATTGTCACGCATGAAATTCGAATTCGGCGCCGGTGAGGACAAAGAACGCTTTTTAACACTTATCAATGACGCCGTATCGAAAGTCATGTCCGTGAATTAACCGCGAAGCGACAGAAAGGACCGTTTTAAACAATGCGAATAGAATACACCGGGTTGTCGGAAATGAAAGGCCCTCTTATTATGCTCGAAGGCGTGACCGGAGCGGCTTATGATGAAATGGCGGAAATAACGCTTGACGGCGGCGAACGCCGCTGCGGTCGAATCATCCAAACCGACGGTGACAGGGTCGTCATCCAAGTTTTCGAGGGCACCGACGGCATATCTCTCGAAAATGTCAGCACCCGTTTTACCGGAAAGCCCGTAACGGTAGCCCTGTCAAAAGAAATGCTCGGCAGGATATTCAGCGGCGTCGGGACCCCCATCGACGGGCTCAGAGAGCTTTTCGCGGAGGAACGGCGCGACATAAACGGCTCCGCAATAAACCCGGTTTCACGGAAATACCCGAGAAGCTGCATAATAACCGGCATGAGCGCGATCGACGCCACCATAACCCTCATCAGAGGTCAAAAGCTTCCCATATTCTCCGGCGCGGGAATGAGCCACAACGAACTCGCGGCGCAGCTTGTCCGGCAAGCCCGCGTTGAAAACGACAATTCGGAATTCGCCATAATTTTTTGCGCCATGGGAGTAAAAAACGACACCGCGGAATATTTTATGAAGGATTTTGAAGAATCCGGCGCTCTGAGCCGCGTCGTAATGTTCCTCAACATGGCGTCGGACCCGATAATCGAGCGCATACTCGCTCCGCGCTGCGCGCTGACGGCGGCCGAATATTTGGCTTTTAAACACGGCTACCACGTTTTGGTGATCATGACTGACATCAGCTCATACTGCGAGGCGTTAAGGGAGTATTCCTCATCAAAAGGCGAGATACCCTCAAGAAAAGGGTTTCCCGGATATATGTATTCCGATCTCGCTTCCCTGTATGAGCGCGCGGGTATGATACACGGACTTCCCGGCAGCGTAACGCAAGTGCCGATCCTGACAATGCCGAACGACGATATCAGCCATCCCATTGCAGATTTGACCGGCTACATTACCGAGGGGCAAATCGTTCTCTCGCGCGATCTCGATCAAAAAGGCATATATCCCCCGGTCGCCATCCTGCCTTCGCTGTCCCGCCTTATGAAAGACGGCGTCGGAAAGGGTTTTACCCGCGAAGATCACCCGGAACTCGCAAACCAGCTCTTCGCGTCGTACTCCGCCGTTACGGACGCAAGGAACCTGGCCTCCGTTATCGGCGAGGATGAAATATCCGAGACCGACCGCCTCTATATTGAGTTCGGAAACCGCCTTGAGAAAGAGTTTATCAGGCAGTCCGCGCGCGAGGACCGCAGCCTTGAGCAAACCTTGGACAAAGGCTGGGAACTCTTGTCCCTTCTGCCGCGCGGCGAGTTGAGCCGCATATCCGACGCTACGCTCGATAAATACTGCAAAGGCGCGACAATAAGGAGGTGACGGCTCATGGCGACCGTCCTGCCGACAAAAGGCAATCTCCTCGCGGCTAAACGTTCGCGCGAGATCGCCGTGACCGGGCATGAACTTATGGACAGAAAGCGCAATATACTTGTCCGTGAGCTGGTGGCTCTGATAGATCAGGCTGAAGACATCCGAAAGCGCGCCGCGACGGTGTTTCCCGAAGCCTACGCCGCGCTTCGAACGGCCAATATCACACAAGGCGAATGCGACGATATATCCAGAGCCGTCAGCGCCGACAACAGCCTGAGCCTGCGCTACCGCAGCGTCATGGGAGTGGAGATCCCGCTTATCGCCTCCGATGAAAAGATACCCGAAAACATCCCCTACGGCGTGGCGTCCACCACCGCCGCTCTTGACGACGCGTATATCAAGTTCCGGAAAGCGAAAAACCTCGTTCGCGACTTGGCCGAAACGGAAAACGCCATATACAGATTGGCATACGCCGTCAGAAAAACTCAAAAACGGGCAAACGCCCTGAAAAACATAATAATCCCGAAATTGGACGCGAGCATTTCCGGGATCACCGAAAGCCTTGACGAAAAAGAACGCGAGGAATTTGTCCGTCTCAAGGTCATAAAAGTCCGAAAACAATGATATAATAAAAACAAAAAAAACACACGGCCGGGACGGTTTTTGACCTGTATCCCCGCCGTGTGTTTTTGCCCGCGCGATATCAGAGACTGAGATTGCCTCCGTTGAGCATTATGTTCTGCGCGGTAAGATAATCGGAACCGGGCGACAAAAGGAACGCGACCAGCGCCGTTACGTCCTCGACAGTGCCGTTTCGTCCCAAAGGCACGTTCAGGTTGTTGCTGTTGGTCCCCCTCGAGATATTGTCGGCTTTTATCATTTCATCAAGCGACATGCCTTTCTTTTCCGCCTCGAGCGCCGCCTGTTTATCCCGGAAATTGGTTTCAACGGTCAAGGGGCTTATCGCATTGACGTTTATGCCTATAGGCGCAAGCTCTCTCGCCAAGCTTTTCATAAAGCCCAGCACTCCGTGTTTCGCAACGCTGTACGCGCCCATTCCGGGAACCCCCTCAACGCCTGCCTGCGAGGCGATAAAGACAATTTTCTTTCCCTTGGGATCGTCTTTTTTCATTGCTTTCACGGCATATTTTGAGAGATAGAAAGCGCCGTTCAAATTGGCGTCCAAAACACTCTTCCAAACTTCAAGGTCCATATCCTCAAACAACAGTCCGGAAGGTCCCCTGTAACCCGCGGAATTGACGAAAAAGTCAAGCCTGCCGAAAGTCTTCACGGTTTTTTCCGTCATCGCTTCACAGGCTGAAGGCTCTCCCAATTCACATTCGACGGCCAGCGCCTTTGAACCGAGCTTTTCAATGTCTTTCACAATCTCCGCCAGACCGCCCCAATCCTTGTTCGCTTCTCTTACGGTGGGCGGTATCATATACTTATCCGAAACGACGACATCAGCGCCCAAGCGGGCAAGGTCCATTGCTATCGCCCGTCCCATGCTCTGTTTGCTTCCGGCGCCGGTGACCAGCGCGACTTTGCCTTTAAAATCATATTCGTACATATTTTTCCTCCGATAAAATATTTTTGTCCGGTCGTGAGATTTTGCCGGCGCCTATTGTCCTTTGTAGATCGGTTCTCTGCCCTCCTCTTGAGCGTGCGCCGTCTCCCTTACGTCGTCTGTCCAAAGTATGTTTAAAAGAGCGCATCCGCTGTATTCGATCGAAGAGCTCAGGTTCAAGTCGATCATTTTATAGTAAGCGTCGCGTCCGAGCGAAATCGGCACCGAGCTGAACGAAGCTATCGTTTCGGCTATTTCCTCCGCCCGTTTTAACACCTTGTCGTCGTCCGTGATCTCATTTATAAGATTCCACTCTAACATGGTTTCCGCGTTGACCTGTTTGTTGGTGAAAGCAAGCTCAAACAGCCTCTTTTTCGGAAGCGATTTTTGAAGTACCGCCATCGCGAGCATCGGGAAATACCCTCTTTTTATTTCAGGCAGTCCGAACATGACGCTTCTTCCCGCCACCGCGAGGTCGCAGACTTCAATAAACATCAGCCCGCCGGCTAAAGCCTGCGCGTTCACGGCGGCGATTATGGGTTTTGACAAGTCAAAAAAAGCTCTCAAAACGTCGACTCCCGCTTGAGCGAACCTTTTTTGGGTCAAAAGAGGACCGTCCGGAAAACCGTCCACTTTGCCCCCTGTACAAAACGCATTCCCTTTCCCCGACAAAATGACTGCTTTTATCTCCTTGTCCGCATCGCAGTCTTTTAAAGCCTGCGTCAATGAAACGGTCTCCGCGTAACCCGTCCTGTTGTTGTTCTCCGGGTCGTCAAAAAACACATAACCTATGTTTTTTTTCTTTTCCACAGTTATTCCCGTATATTTCCCCGACATTTTATCCCTCCTGTCTGCAATTATTTCAGAAAATTAAAATTATTATAACACAGCAAACCGGTACTTGAAAAGATATCGGAATAATTCTATTATATACAGAGAAAATAAATAATGAAAGGCAAGGTAACCGATATGGGAAATTACGATCATGTACTGTCTCCTCTCAAAGTCGGCAACATAACGATCAAAAACCGCATAGAATTCTCACCGAGCTGTCATTCCTTGGCGTCAGCCGACGGATTGGTGACAAGAGAAATGATCGCCTACTACAAGGAAGTGGCAAAAGGAGGCCCCGGCATAGTTACGATCGGCGAATCCGACATCAACTACGAAGAAGCCCACGGCCACCTGTTCGACCTCAACTCCGGCAGCCCTTTTTTATACAACGGGCTTTCAAATATTTGCGAAGAAGTCCACAGATACGGCGCCAAACTGTCTATCGAACTCAACCATACCGGCCGGCACTCGCTGCTTGAGATCGATACCATAGCCCCGACTCCGATACACGCCATAACCGAGGAACTCGCGGCAAAAACTCAGGGCCGGCATCTTACCCGTATTACGGAAATGGATCAGGACATGATTTACAAGACCATAGAAGAATGGTCGAACGCGGCTTACAACTGCCAAAAAGCCGGGTTGGAAATGGTCATGATACACGGCGGGCACGGCCATCTTATTTCTCAGTTCCTGTCGCCCATGACAAATAAGAGGGTCGACAGATACGGCGGCGTTTTGGAAAACAGAGCAAAATACGCCATCGAAGTGCTGGACGCCGTCCGCGCCCGGTGCCCGGGCCTGAACATCGAATACCGCATCAGCGCGGAGGAACTGACAGACGACGGGCTGACTGTTGAAGACACGCTCAAATTCTGCCGGATGATAGAGAACAAAATCGACCTGCTGCATGTTTCCGTCGGCTCTCACAACAGCTGGCGCTCCATGTGCGAGACGATACAGCCCCAGTATTGGCCGCATAACTATTTGGTGCATTATGCCGAGATATTCAAAAAAGAGCTGAATATCCCCATAACGACCGTCGGTTCGATATCAACGATGGACGACGCGGAGAGGATAATCGCCGAAGGTAAAGCGGATGTCGTCGCCATGGCCCGGGCGCTTATCGCGGACAGACAGACGATTAACAAGATAAGACGCGGAGCGCCGGAGGAAGTGCGCCCCTGTATACGCTGCCAGTACTGCAACAACAGGAACAAAGACTTCTATCCCATACGCTGCACCGTTGACCCGACGGTCGGGCGCGAACTTGACTACGTTAAGCTCCCCGCCGCCGAAACAAAGAAAAAGGTCGTCATAATCGGAGGCGGCCCCGCCGGTATGCAGGCCGGTCTCATCGGGGCGCAGCGCGGACATGACGTGGTTCTTTTCGAGAGGAGCGACCGGCTCGGCGGTTCGCTGAGATACGCCACGGGGCTGAATATCAAGGCCGATCTCAAGAGATATTTTGAGTGGATGGTCAAAAAAGTATCGGCGACGCCCGGTCTTGACATCAGGCTCAACACTCCCGCCGGCCCCGAAAACGTCATGGCCGAAAAACCTGACGCTTTGATAATCGCCGTGGGCGCGTCCCCGATACTGCCCCGTGTCCCGGGGCACGATAAACCTCACGTTTATTGGGTCGGAGACGTTGACGAGGGCAGGGCTGAGATCGGCGACACCGTGTGCGTCGTGGGAGGCGGGGCTTCGGGAGGCGAAACCGCTCTGCAGCTCACAAAGGACGGAAAAAAAGTCACCATGATCGACATGCTGCCTTTCAGCAAGATCACTCCGACATACCCCAGAGGGCTCGCCTATCTGCTTGACGAATTGGGCGCCACGCTGAAGGGCGAAGTCATGATGGAAGAGGTCACGGACGAAGGGGTCGTTGTTACGGATAAAAACTGGAAAAAACAGCTTATTAAAGCCGATACGGTCATAATGTCTCTCGGTTTTTCGCCGAGAAACGACGAGATCGAAAAATTCAAGGACCTTATCACCGACGTGTATTACGCCGGCGACTGCATAAAACCGGCAAATCTCACAAAAGCAAACCACGACGGTTTCAACATCGCCGTCGAGCTGTAACCCCTGTACCCGGCACAGTAAACAACCGCCGGGCGTTCACGCCCGGCGGCGTATAATACCGATCGATAGAGAGGAGATTCTTTATGAGGATCGCGGACAATGCGGAGCTCTTGGAAATCAAAACCGAACAGGGAGGCGTTGTTCAATATATTTACCCCGTTTTGACTTGGGATGAAAACGAGCTTGTTTTGATCGACACCGCCCTGCCCGGGCAGACGGAATTGCTGAAAGAAACAATAGAGCAAGCCGGGTTCGCTTTTGAAAAAATCACCAAAGTGATCATTACGCATCAGGACACGGATCACATCGGAAGCGCCGCGGTTTTGGCCGGATCGGGCGTAAAAATATTGGCGCACGAATACGAAATCCCGTATATCCAAGGCGATAAAACGCCTGTGCGGATTACGGAGACGGAAAAGCGCCTGAATGAATTAAGCGACGAGGAACGCGCATTTTTTGAAAAGATGAAAGCCGGCGTTTCGAATTTTTACGTCCGTGTCGACCGTCCGCTGAAAGACGGCGAACGGCTCGACATTTGCGGCGGCATCAAAGTGATACACACGCCCGGCCATATGCCGGGGCACATAGCGCTGCTTTTGGAAAAAAGCAAAATATTGGTCGCCGGTGACGCCGCAAATGCGGCGGACGGCAAACTCTCGGGCGCAAATCCGCAATACACGCAGGATATGGCAGAGGCAGACGCTTCGTTCGAAAAGATGATGGCTTTTAAGCCTTCCTTAGTCGTCTGCTATCACGGAGGGCTGTGCAAAACCGGCGAAAACAGGTGATTTGCCTCCTTTCCGGCGCGTGCCGAGGATAATGTTCAGCTTGACCTTTTACTGTCTGCCGCAAATCAACAGTTATTGGAAATAATTCCAAGGATGTATGCTGTAAAGGGTATTTCAAATACGAAGTACCACTACAACATATGCAACCGGCTTGTCTGCGGCACATTCAAGCGTTTGCGGACAGGGGTGATGCCCATAGTTTCTTTCTGAATAAGGTGCGTTTGCGGCGCGGCGTTCGCGCTGTCCGCGCCCAAACCACC